>OLQV01000012.1_pt1 | contig 197267 bp, 170 predicted proteins | sample 1672371 | NCBI WGS metagenome assembly OLQV01 (sample SAMEA3136676, study PRJEB25190) | human gut metagenome
ATGTGTTAAGCACGCCGCCAGCGTTCATCCTGAGCCAGGATCAAACTCTCATGTTTGATTTTGGTTAAGATTCACAGCTAGCTGTTATCTCTTCCCGTTTTACTTTGGTTTGTGTTCTTAAAAATTCTTTTTAGGAATTTTCGGGATTGTTTTGTTGTTCAATTATCAAAGTTCATGTATCGCTCATCAAGCGACTTGTTTATTCTACCAGATGTCTAAGTGTTTGTCAACAACTTTTTTATTTTTTCTAATAAGTTATTTTCAAACTGCTTATGAATCTGTACTGTTTCGCGTTGTTCCCGCTGACAGCTTATATATAATATCACCTCTTCCATTATCTGTCAACAACTTTTTTACAATAATCAGTTATCTTTATGAACCAACTTTTTTACAATAATCACTTATCTTATGAACCATTTTTTACAATAATCACTTATTTATTATGTCAAATGTCAAAAGACTGATTTTCTTTCACTACTCATGGAAAATAAAAGAAAATCAGCCTCATGCTGTACGACTCTGTATTATTTTGTAACTGTTCAGAGCCAAGCAAAATTTCAAAAAACAGGTATAAAATGCTTGCATTTTTAAAACTGTTTTTGAAATTTTATTTGGCGGATACGCCACACCGACGAAATGCGTAGCATTTTGGAGGTTGGCTCTGAACAGTTACGTTATTTTAATTTGAATTCCATGTAAACAGGGTCATGGTCTGAATAGCTATATCCTGTATCCACATTCTCATATGTCAGACATTCGATATTATCCGACACAATAAAACCATCCAATGTGACGGTATAAGTTACATCCGGCACATATGCCATATCTGCATTTCTGGCACTGTTCCACATAGCATTACGTTCTTCCTCACTTAAAGCATCAATACAAAATGAGAAATGCTCCGGAAGTGCTTTCCTCGGAAATGGATACGCCCATGATTCATGTTCTTCCTCATCACCATCAGAAGCCTTCAGATCATGATTAAAATCGCCGCCGCATAATACATAGTTGCCGACTTCATATTCTTTCTGCATATCCGCACTGAGCATGGCAATCTGTCCTTCGCGAATTGCATCACTGTTGCCGTATGCTGACATATGTAAGGCAAAAATAACAAGTTCCTTGCCATTGTCTACCGGCACCCTTGAAATGCTGTAACATCTGTCCAGATCTAAGAATTTGCTGAAGGATGTCGATATCGGCAAGCTTCTTCTCAAAGCGGATGTCACCGGATACTTTGAAAACAATCCGATGCCGGATTTGCTGCTTCCATGCGGCTGTGTAAACGGATAAAAAAGAAATGCCGAATCATAATTCTGCGCAAATACATAGTAATCGTTCGGAAAGCAATTCCTCAGTATATCATATTCATTCACATGATAGCTCCTTGTAGAATCCAGATCGATTTCCTCAATCATCGCAAAATCCGGATTCAAAGATGCTGCCAGATCACCTGCTCCCTGAACAGTATCTAAAACACAATCTTTGCTTTTGGCCCAGGATGATTTTCCACCATCCATAAAAAAACTAAAATCCGGTGTATATGCACCAAAACCGATATTGTAAGTTAAGGCACTGTACTGCTCTCCGGTTGTCAGCTTCTTCGTCTCCTGCTGCCCGCCTTCATCTGAGGTCTCCACCTGTAAAGCCAGATTATCCTCGATTCTGTGATAGCTTATAACAAGATAAAGGAGATAAATCACTAAAATAAGAATTACTGCCAGCAAGATTATACCTGCTGTTTTTAAAATTCTCTTTGCTGTTTCATTCATTTCTTTGACCCGTACCTATTCTAAAATCTATGTATCCTAAATTCTACAAATACCAATTATTATCCTTAGGTTGTCCAGCAAAATTCTCTTCCAGCATTCTGATATGACTGATCAGCGATGGATCATCAAAGAATCTTGCTCCTGTTGGACATTTGCGGACACAGGCGTGACATTTGATACAAACTCCCGTCACTTCTTCAACATTCTCTCTTGAAATGCTTCCCATTGGACAGACTTCAGCACATATCTTGCAACGCGTACATATCTCATTATGTACTTTTGGCTTTGCTTTCAAGAAGTTGGCCGGTGTACCATCTGCCTCAAGGGGCTTATAATAAGGCCCAACCGGGTTGCTTCCCGGAAGTCTAAGATCATTATAGTTCTCCGGTTGTGTCATGATCTTATGGACCACATCCGCACCAAACTGTCCGGCTGCCTTCAAATCTTCTGTTCCCGGTCTGCCTGCCGATAAAATATCTGACATGACATGCCGAGTCACAGCACTTCCCGCGCCATATACCTTAAAACCATTCTCCTGCAGCAGCAGATAGGCCTCCATGACGGAATGATCAATACTTCTGCCGCCGTAAGTCATCACAATCGCAGCTGAAGCGCCATGTCCGCAAATTCTGTCACGAATAAAAGGCATGATTTTGTTCGGAATTCGTCCGGCATACGTCGGACATCCAAAAATAACCAAATCTTCCTCCCCAAAACAAAACGGATGCTCTCTCTTGTCCGGAAGCGTAAAATCATACACATGAATCTCGCCAATCTTCAGCACCCCTGCTGCACCTTCAGCTACTGCCATCGTTACCTGCTTCGTCTTTCCCGATGGACTGAAATAAACCGCCCAAATATGTTTTATCATCTGTCCCCACTCCCCGTTTTATTTTACTAAATGATCCAGATAATGAAGCAAAAATCTCTCTGCCAGTGAATTCTTCTTGATATTGGCTCTTGCTTCATCAAATGTAAACCACTTGAAATTGTCTACTTCTTCATTGACCTTCAAATCTTCCGGATGCTCGATCATACATGCAAAATTCACCATCAGTGTATTAGATGGTTCAAAGAAAGAAGTTTTATTGAACTGCAAACGATCCACCGTCATACCTGTTTCTTCAAATACTTCTCTCTTCACCGCTGCCTCAGCATCTTCCCCGCGTGAAATATAACCTGCTACAAGAATGTAATCCGGTCTGCCATACTGCTTGATCAATAAAATCTTCTGATTCTTCACATCTATGCAGATCATACTGACTGCTGTATTGAAAATCGGAAAACGAAACTGGTTACATTGACTGCAGAAAGGGATCTCCCCTTCATTCTCAAGGTGGCGCAATTCAAGCTTTGTACCACACTCCATACAATAATTCATCATTGGTTTATCCTCCAAATAATCTGGAAATTCTTACTGAATTTCTTGATACTAATTATACAAATACTCCGCCAGAAACACAAGAAAAACGTCATAGACATCTTCACTGTCCATATCTTCAAAATCTATTCTAATACCCTGCCTGTGCATATAAAATCATATAAATCCTTGACATTTCTAATGCCAATAACCCGAATACCGGTATTGCTCCTGATGTACTTCATATTACTCTGAGGAATGCAGCATACTTTAAATCCCAGTTTCTCTGCTTCCCGTACTCTTTGTTCTGCCTGACTGACAGCTCTTACCTCTCCTGTCAATCCCACTTCACCAAAAATCATCGTATCCGATTCAACGGCTGCATTGCGATAACTGGAGATAACAGCTGCTACAATCGCCAAATCAATGGCCGGTTCATTCAGACGCATACCGCCGGCCAGATTGATATAGGCATCACAGCCGGCCAGTTTGAGTCCCAAACGTTTCTCCAGCACTGCCAGCAAAAGATTCACTCTGTTATAGTCCGTACCAGCAGCTGTACGCCTCGGAATCTGAAAATTCGTCTGACAGACAAGAGCCTGCACCTCCAGCATCAGCGGTCTTGTACCTTCCATGGCACACGCCACAACAGACCCTGCTGTACCTTCCGGTCGACCGCTGAGCATAAATTCCGACGGATTCTTCACTTCTGTCAATCCTTCACTGCACATCTCAAATACACCAATCTCATTGGTAGAGCCAAATCGATTCTTCACAGCCCGAAGCAGTCGATATGAAGCATGTCGGTCACCTTCAAAATACAGAACCGTATCCACCATATGTTCAAGCACACGTGGCCCGGCAACCACCCCTTCCTTTGTCACATGTCCGACAATAAAAATCGCAATATTCTCCCGCTTAGCCAGCTGCATCAGTACACTGGTAGCTTCTCTGACCTGGCTGACACTTCCGGCTCCGGAACTGATAGCTTCACGATACATTGTCTGAATGGAGTCGATGATCACCACTTCCGGTTTATACTTCAGAATCGTCTCCTGTATCACATCCAGATTCGTCTCACACAGCATCGCCAGATCATTCTTAAACACCCCTAGACGATCTGCACGCAGCCTGATCTGCTGCAGTGATTCCTCTCCCGACACATAAACTGTCCGACAGCTCTGTTCTGACAGACATCTGCTCATCTGAAGCAATAATGTGGATTTGCCGATACCCGGATCACCGCCGACTAACACAAGGGATCCCGGCACAATACCACCACCAAGGACTCTGTCAAATTCCGAAATTCCCGTTGGTCTGCGCTTCTCATCACTTGAATGAACCGATGACAGCAGCACCGGTTCGGAAGCTTTTGCCTGATGTCTAATACCGCCGGAAGCCGTACTCCCCTTTCCAATGGTTGGTTCCTCAACAAAGGTATTCCATGCTTTGCAGGCGGGACACTGTCCCAGCCATTTAGCTGATTCGTATCCGCATTCCTGACAAAAAAATATATTCTTGCTCTTAGCCATTTAACTACTCCCGTTTCCTATAACCCTACTTCTTATCCAAAACTTTCTGTACTCGCAACCCATTCTGAGCCTCTATCATCTCAAAAAACGAAAAGATACTGCAAATTCACGCATTGTGTCATCTGCAGTATCTTTTGTTCACTTCATGAATGGTCTATTGCGAAGAATCTTCCTTCTCTCCGCTATCTACACTCTGACAACCTTCACATGCTTCTGTGCAGATCCCAGTTCAACACTCAATACAAGCTTGCCACCAAGATTCGTTGTCATGCGTCCGATATTCACATCATCCACAAAAACTTCATATTCCTGTTCAGCTTCCAGTTCCAGTGTAATCTGCGTATCTTCAAAGCCTTCGACTTCAAATTCCGTTCTGACATCCGTTTCTTCGAAATCGAATACAGATGTTCCCGGTACAGATTCATATACAAATAATTCGTTCTTCTCAAGCTTCGTAATGTCACGGTACGTCTTCACCTTGTACATATCACCATGAAACTCGAAATCAGAGACCTTCTTCTTGGCATTCAGTGTATAATCACCAAAGCTTAAGCCATTTTCGTTCTCAACACGAATTAATTCTTCAACAACTGCCATGTCCTTATCCTCCAGTCACATACATCTCTGTGTATGTTTATCACTTGTTCATAATTCAGGTAAAACTGCCTGCCATCCTATTATACATGAAAATAGGCCGCATGACCAGAGTCTTTATTATTTTCTAACAAATTTAATATGATTTTCATTCATTTCAAGTGCAACGGTATCTCCCTGGACAAACTTGCCATCCAGATATTCTTCTGCCATGGCATCTTCAATCTCATTCTGGATCACCCTTCTGAGCGGACGTGCACCATAATTCTCATCAAACCCTTTTTCTGCCAGATGATCGCGGACAGCTTCAGAAACCACAGTTTCAACCCCAAGCTGCTCCTTAATTCTTTTGCTGATTGTCTTCAGCATAATATCCGCTATATCCTTGACATTCTCCTTCGTCAGCGGATGGAAAACAATCGTCTCATCGATACGATTTAAAAACTCCGGTTTAAAAAGGTGTTTCACTTCATCCATGACACCGGCTTTCATCTTCTGATAATCTGCTTCATGTGTATCACCCACTGCAAATCCCAGTTTCTTCGGTGTGACAATATTGGCTGCTCCGGCATTTGAAGTCATGATGATCACTGTATTCTTGAAATCAATTTTTCTTCCCTGAGAATCTGTAATATGACCGTCATCGAGAACTTGCAGAAGAATATTAAAAATATCCGGGTGTGCCTTCTCAATCTCATCAAACAGTAAAACCGAGTAAGGATTCCGTCTGATCTTCTCACTGAGCTGTCCTCCCTCATCATAGCCGACATATCCCGGAGGTGATCCAATAAGTTTAGACACACTGTGTTTCTCCATGTATTCTGACATATCAACCCGGATCATGGCATCCTCCTTGCCGAACATTGCCTCTGCCAGCGCCTTGGACAATTCCGTTTTGCCGACACCTGTAGGTCCCAGGAACAAGAATGAACCAATCGGGCGCTTCGGATCTTTCAGACCGACTCTGCCACGTCGGATGGCTTTGGACACTGCACTTACGGCTTCCTCCTGACCGATCACACGTTCATGCAGAATCGATTCAAGTTTTCTCAGGCGTTCTGACTCTTCTTCTTCAAGCTTTCTGACCGGGATTTTAGTCCAACTGGCCACAATGTCTGCTACTTCGTTCTCTCCAACGATCAACTGCTCGCTGCTGCGAACCTTTTCCCACTCGCTGTTAAGGCGGATCATCTCATCATTTAATCCCTTCTGCATCTTCTTGATCTCACTGGCCCGTTCATAGGCTTCATCCTTAATAGCCTGCTCTTTCTCTTCCTCAAGTTCCGCTACCTTTTTCTCTAATTCTTTTACTTTTGGGGATGATGTGTAAGAGCTCAGTCTTACCTTGGAGCACGCTTCATCGATCAGATCAATGGCCTTATCCGGAAGAAAACGATCATTGATATACCTTGCAGACAAATGAACAGCTGCCTCCAGAGCCTCATCTGTAATGGTCACGTGATGATGATTCTCATACGCCCCCTTCAGACCGATCAGAATCTCAATGGCTTCCTCCTCAGATGGTTCCTCTACCATTACCGGCTGAAAACGACGTTCAAGGGCCGCATCCTTCTCAATATGCTTCCTATATTCTTCAATGGTCGTGGCACCGATAATCTGCAGTTCACCTCTGGCCAGTGACGGTTTCAGGATATTGGCCGCATCAATGGCACCTTCCGCACCGCCGGCACCGATAATCGTGTGAATTTCATCGATGAAAAGCAAAATATTGCCATCTTCTTTGACTTCATTGATCACGCGTTTAATGCGCTCTTCAAATTCACCCCGGTACTTTGAACCGGCCACCATGCCGGAAATATCCAGTGTCAGAACCCGCTTGTCCTTGATTGTCTCAGGTACATTACCGCTGATAATCTTCTGTGCCAGTCCTTCCGCAACAGCGGTTTTGCCAACACCAGGCTCACCAATCAGGCAAGGATTGTTCTTCGTTCTTCTGGAAAGTATCTGAATCACCCGCTGAATCTCATCATGACGTCCAATCACCGGATCCAGTTTGCCCTCTCTGGCATAGGCCGTCAGATCTCTGCTGTACTGATCAACCATTAAAGGTTCATTCTTTCTCCGCGACTTGCCCTTGGCCGACGGCATATCTGCCTTCGCTGCCCTGGCATCCATACCGATACCAAGTACAATATCCTGATAAACCTTCTGGGCCTGCACACCAAGGGAATATAACAGCTGTGCCGCAACACAATCTGTTTCTCTTAATATGGCAATCAAAAGATGTTCCGTTCCTATGGCCGAAGCTCTGAATCGCATGGCTTCACGGTTAGCGATCTCCAGAATACGGCGGCTTCGCGGTGTGTATTCTTCCGGCTCTGCCACCATTGTCTGACTGCCCTGAATCAGCTGACTGACCATGTGTAATACCTTCTCCTCTGTCACATCATGATCTTCCAGCACCTGGCATGCCAGTCCCTCTTTCTCTCGCAGCAATCCAATCAGAATATGTTCTGTTCCGATATAACTGTGATTCAGTTCTGCTGCAACCTCCTTTGAATAATGCATCACATTGGCTGCCATTTGTGTAAATCTATATTGCATAAAAATAAAAGCCTCCTGTTGTACATTTTATCTCTCACTAAGAAGAAACTGCTTCTGATGCATCAAGCACCGGCAAATTCCTCCGAATATAATCTGCCCGGACCCTCCCGCGCTCACTACTGCTGATATTCTTCTCAGCACTTGCTGACAAAACAGCATCCGCCATATTCAGCATAACAGCAAATGGGCATATCTCTGCCTGTTCCGGCCAAATATGATACAGATCACCGGCATGGAGCAGCGACAGACAGGCCATGGTCTCATCATATCCAAGCTTTCTGGCATACTTAATCAAACCATAGGCACGATACATGGGATCCACCTGACTCAGACGGTCCTCGTTGAAACACTGTCTGGCAAGTGCCTCCTCCTGCTCCGCCAACTGCCCCGCCAGATGTTCCAGTGCAGAAGTGATCTCGCTTTCAGAAAGGCCCAGAGTCTTTCTGTTGCGCATCCTGTAAACACTGCCCGGTGCCTCTGTCTGCCCGTCAAAATGCGGTCTCAGTGTAAATCCATACTGACTGATCTGTTTCTCTATCTGATGCATCACGGATTTCTTCTCCAAATACGGCAGATGCAGCAGATATGATGCAGACATTCCTGTTCCCATATAAAGTGGACTGGAAGTCAGATAGCCATACTTCTTACTGAAGGCATATTTCAAATACTGATTCAGACAATCATCCACCTGCCCCGCCAGTGCCATGGCTTCCTGTATATGATTGCCTGGACAGGATACCTGTATACAAAGATGTTCCTTGCCATTGACAAGTACCGAAATGGATTCATCCTCTGATATAAGGATTCCCGCTTCATGGCCCTTTTCAAACATCTGCGGCGGAATGGCCAATTTCCCGATCAATGCCTGCTGCTCGTAATCTCTGACCTCAGAAAAGTTAATAAACACAAACTTCTTCTGAAGAACCTCTTCTGATTGACGTACCGCATAACACACGGCTGCCATCAGGGCTTTCTGTTCTTCCTCGTTCATCTTCGCTTCAAAAGGATACCCCATAATATTGCGGACCAGATATACCTGACCGCCTATAATCGGTCCCTGATTGCACGCTTCCATTTCGTACCATTTACGCATGTTCATCCGCCTCTTTTCTGCCGGCTCTGATTATATCACGGATTCTGGCCGCCTCTTCATATTCTTCCTTCGCCACAGCCCGCTTCAATGCCGCCCGGAGTTCTTCCTCTGTTGAACCGGCATCTACTGTAAATGCGATGTCCCGTTCAACATCCTTCATCTCAGCGTGATCAGCATCTGCTGTGATCGACGGGATATGTACCGTCTCCCCGCCATAAAGCGGTTCCTTACCTGTATGTTCACAATTGCCCTGTATCTTCTTCAGATAGCCATCCAATACAAAGTTGAATGTCTTATAACAATCCGGACACCCAAAGGTACCATATTTCAAAAATTCATTATATGTCATATGGCAGGACGGACAAACAAGATTCGTCTTCTTCAGATTCTCTTCATCATCTGTCTCCTGTCGCTTTCCAAGGACACTTGCCAGCAAATTCGCCAAAAATGATGTATCCGTCAAAGAAACAAATGAATGATCCATGCCGGTCTCCTTGGCCGCACAGGCCTCACACAAATGGAGTTCCTTCTTCTCGCCATTAATAATCTCTGTATAAAAAACGACCGCCTCGTTCTCATGACATTCATCACAAAGCATACGCTATCCCTCCTCCGGATAATTCGCCGGCTGTTCATAATAATCATAGATCATATCGATCATCTCATGCACTTCATCTCTTGTAATTCCCTTGCACATGGCACCTGCCAGCATCACCTGCAGATCTCTGAGCAATTTATTACGCGCCGATGCCTTATTGCAGTCTATGGCTATAACAGCACCTTTCCTCCGGTCCAGCTTCACATAGCCTTCCTGTCTCAATACCGTATATGCCTTATTCACTGTATGCATGTTGATACCCACACGGTCAGCCAGTTGTCTCACCGACGGCAGCGAATCCCCCGCCGAAAGCTGAGACGTGGCGATACCGATGACGATCTGATTACGCAGCTGTATATACAAGGCTTCATCACTGTTAAAATCTATCTCCAGTATCATATGCTCACCTTCTCTTATGATTATATTATATTCTGTTCAGGCCTCATCTGTGAGTCCTGAAGGACGGACAGCATCTCCTGCACCTTTTGTCTGGCATCAAACATTGTCCATCTGTTATACATATTGTAACACAGATATCATAAAAATCAATCTCTTTTTGCACTACTTATTCTTCCCACAATCTGATACAGACGAACCGCGGCGATAACCGTTACTGCTGCATTGGCCCAAAATACACCTGCAATATAACCATAAATCCCCATTTTGGGCATCATGACAACCACACCGAACAACCGGATACCCGAAGCAATCACATGATGCAGCAATGTTTCGTTCATTTTTCCAAGCCCGTTTAACGCACCTGCTAACAAAGACTGAATATACATAAGCGGACAGAGAATCGCAAAAGACTGTATGTATCCCCCTGCCTCAATATCGTTAAAAAGCAGACTGCCAATCTGATTACCGCAGACCCCAAAAACTAACCCTGAAAAAAGCCCCAGAAGCAGACAATATTCCAGGCTTTTCTTAATTGCTCCCGACACTGCCCGGTAATCATGAACTTCCTCTGCCTCCGCTACTGCCGGCAGCAAAAGTGATGCCATTGCATTGGTCACTGTATTTGGAAACAGAATAACCGGCAGCACAATGCCCGTAACAATGCCAAACACAGACAGTGCACTTTCTGTATCTCCATAATATTTTGCCAGCATCACAGGCATCAGAATCATTTCTGTACTTTGCAGTAATGTCACTGATACTCTGTTAGCTGTCAAAAGACCGCCATACTGCCACAATTGTCGGAGGATTTTTCTGATCGGCTCCCCGCTCCCTGATCCCCCATTTTGACTTCGAATACTAAATCGATAACAAATCCAAGTTAAAAAGCAGGAAAATATTTCCCCCGCTGCCAATCCCCAGACCGCAACAGAAGCATCAATTTTTCCCTTTTGGTACATCATTGCACCCAGTAGATAAATGGTCACAACTCTGACAACCTGCTCTAAAAGCTGCGTCACTGCCGGAACTGCAGTATGTCTGATACCATAAAAATAACCGCCGACACAAGTATGTACTGCTGCAAAAGGAATGGCAATTGCCATAATCACCAGATATCCCCGACAACTGATATCCTTTAAAATCCACCGACTGATAGGCTCAGAAAAAGCAATAACACAGCCGCTGCTCAGTAATGCTACAATCAGCGACATAATCCCAGCCGATTTTATTGTCTGTCTGATTGCCTTTTTCTTGCCTGTGCCGTGATAAGCCGCCACCATTTTCGACACGGCCACCTGTATCCCCGCGCAGCTGACTGCCATACAAAACATAAAAATCGGAAATATCAGCTGATAGCGCCCCAGTTCTGCGTTGGATATCAAATTTGCCAGATAAACCCTGTTAAAAAAGCCAAGCAGCCGGGCTGCAAACCCGGCTGCTGTTAATATCAGAGTTCCTTTAATCAGTTCTCTTTTTACTGACATGACCGGCACCATCCATTTTTTATCTATTCTATGAATGACGGCCTAAATCATGTCTTGTTATTGTAATTTCCATCCAAAGATATATTCGCTGTTCTGACCGAAAGCACCTCCTGTCGGATTAAAAATCAATCCTGTATCCTTCAAACTATTTTCATAAGTCAAAAAAGCACAATCAATGTCCTTACATTCCCCAGGTGCCAGACTAAATTCAAAAAATGATTTCTCACGCTCATCTTCTGTTGTATACTGCGCATTCGTCATATAAATCATCCATTCTGGTACCCCATTTTTATAATCCGGTATCATATCATAATCTATGGTCACACGATTGCTGAGCTCTTTGATTCCTTTCAATGAAAGCGTATTCATATAATATTCCTGTGTCTCTTCCGTTGTGTTCACAATCTTACAGGATACCTTCACCAATACCACCTGATTTTCGTCAGATCCTTCATGTATGCCATTTTCGTCTTTTATATCCGTCACTCCATTAATGGCCTTTAAATTTCCCGACTCATCTGCAAATGGTGCTATTTCTCCACCATAATCACTGAAATCTTCTTTCGATAAATCTGCTATATTTGTAAGTACCTGAATATTTTTAACTGTTAATTCGCCTTCATCTCCATCACCTGTTGCCCATGCCACTGTATCACCTGTCTGACACATATGATTTGCAGGAATTGATTCTTCCGGCAGTACATTGCCATCTGTCACATCTTCATCACTGATAATTTTCGCATATTCTCCAGTCTCTGTCACAATCATTCCCTCTGCAATTTTCAATAGTTCATCCATGGAAATGTCTTCATCATCCGAATACAATGTATACATAGCACCTTCATTATTATAAAGCACCTGAATCGCTTCTTTTATATTACTTTCCTCTCCCATCTGATAGCAATAGGCCTCTTTGCCGTTAATCGTTGTTTTTGTACGATTCTCAAGATACTCAAAGGTTGTATCAAGACCCTGCCACTGCATGACATAAAACCCTTTGCCACCATACTCACCATTTTTTGAATAATATCTCGGCTGCCATTCCTTATATTCCTCCGGCACATATCCAAATTGATAACTTAGTACCGCAACCTTACTGTCTTTTTCACTTTCTCCATTCAAATTAACAGAAACAACATTTCCCCTCTGTTCTCTATCCACCAGGAAATATCTGCCGGCAGCATAAGTTGTCACCGATACGCCTCCGATCAGCAATATCAAAGCTGCTGCCACTGTGCTTTTACGCCATCCGTGTTTTGCTGATTTTATCTGATTTTTATTTTCTTTTCCGTCCATGTTTTTCTTCTCAATTTCAAACATCATCCGCTCATCATTTTCTTCCGCTGCACAAATACTATCCAACAGCGCTGTTTGTTTTTGTCTGTAGCTGTCTGAAAAACGATGTACCTCTGTATGATTCTTTTCTGCTTTCTCTAATTCATCCAGTGCATTTTCCATCCCAGTAAGATATAACCATTCATCCAAGTTTTTGTTTAACATCCTCGTCCTCTCCTTTCGCTATAATTTCTTTCACACGCTTTCTGGCTCTGGATAGCCGTTTATAAACATTATCCGTACTAATGCCAAGTATCTCTCCGATATCACTCACAGGCATACCATCATAACATCTCATTTCAATAATTTTCCTATCATCACTCGACAATTGTCCAATAATCTTTTTCAACATTTCCCCGGCTGACAATGTCGCCAAATAAACTTCCACAGGATTATGTTTATCTTCTATCCAGTCTTCTTCTGAATCCAGAATATAGGTATTTTCCCTTTTATTTTTACGATAAATATCAATGGCAGCACTCTTAATCACACGCACAATCAAAATCTTTGTCTTTTCATCATTCACATCCTTGCATCTTGACAAATACGGGACCATTCTAACAAAAGCCTCATGGACTGCATCTTCCGCCTGCCAGTCATTATGCAGAATAGCATTTGCAATTCCAAACATCTTCTGCTCATAGGTTTCATATAATTCTGTCATTGTCTGCCGGTCTGCTACCGCATCAATTGTTTTCTTTCTCTTTTCCGGCATTTTAAACACCTCCTGTCCTTATTAATCATTGAAACATGCTTCTGTCAATAATAACGAAACACTCCCTGTTTTCTGACGGGATAATTCGGTTTTTATCATTATTTTATCGTAACTGTTCAGAGCCAACCTCCAAAATGCTACGCATTTCATACCTGTTTTTTGAAATTTTGCTTGGCTCTGAACAGTTACATTTTATCATTTATATTGAAAAAACTGCCACGCAAACGAAGTGACAGTCTTTTCAATATTGATGATACTAATATTAATAATGCTATTTATGGTAAGGTTCATGATTAATAATTCGATAGCTCCGATAAATCTGCTCCAGCAAAATAACACGCATCAGCTGATGCGGAAATGTCATTGGTGAAAAACTAAGTTTTTCATCGGCACGGTTTAAAACTGCCGGAGCCAAACCAAGAGAACCGCCGATGACAAAAGTCAAATGACTTTCACCGCCGATTCCAAGCTTCTCAATTCTCGCCGCCAGCTCCTCGGAACTGCGCATTTTCCCTTCAATGGCCAGAGCGATCACATAACTATCGTCTTTAATCGACTTTAAGATACGTTCGCCCTCTTTTTCCTTAATCTGCAGTTCCAGGGCTTCACTGGCTTTGTCCGGCGTCTTCTCATCAGCCACTTCGATGATTTCTAATTTACAATAACGGCTTAACCGCTTACTATATTCTTCAATGGCCTGTACAAAAAATTTTTCTTTAATTTTACCGACTGTTACTAATGTAATTCTCATGCTTTCTCCGTTCTGTATGTCATCCAGAGTTCTTCCATTTCTGCTCTCGGCAATGTTTTCAAATCTCCCACCAATGAAAGGCTCATCTGACTCAGATCAAAATGTTTCTGAACAAAGGCCCGTACTTCTTCAGCCGTTACCTGCCCTATCTTTTCTGCCGCTTCTTCCACAGTCTCTATCGTTTCCCCATGAATATAGGATTTGCCGTAATTGCTGATTCTATTGTACGTGCTCTCATCCGATATAATCAGGTCTGTTTTCACGGATTCCTTCACAATATACAGCTCCCGATCAGATACCAGCTCTTTTTTCAATTTCTGAATAATATCCACAACCGCTTTCAATACCGGCCTGACCTGATTCGGATGAACCGCCGCATAAATATGAAAAAGTCCGCCTTTTTCATAGGAACCGCCATAAGAATAAATGGCATAGCTTAATCCCATTTCCTCACGGATTGTCTGAAAAAGTCTTGAGTTCACATTACCGCCCAGCAGACTGTTGACAACACTGAGTATGTATCTCTCAGGATCATAGTAATCCAGAGATTCAAAGGCTATAATCATATGAACCTGTTCCACATCCTTATGCTGCATATAAAGGGATGGATAGTATTTTGCCTTTGCAATCTGCGCATTGGCTTCCAAAAGCGAGGCTTTATACCCCGGCGCAATGCCTCCAAAACAATTCTCCAGTGCTTCAAGGACTCTTGCTTCCTCAAAATAACCGGATATAGCGATTGTCATTCGATCAGCAGTATAATATTGCTTCATAAAATCCAGCACATCCTGTCTCTTAAAGCCAAGTACTGTCTGCTTATCCCCTGAAATCAGATACCCAAGCGAATGTTCTCTCCAGATTACTTCCTGCAGCCGTTCATGGACAATATCTTCCGGGGAATCATCATACATATCGATTTCCTCGGCAATAACCCTCAGTTCTTTTTTCAGATCATTCTCGTCTATTTTGGAATTAGATAACATATCCCCAAGAATATCTATGGCATAAAAAAGATGCTCATACAGCGTCTTCGTGTAAAAGCATGTATATTCTTTCGTCGTATAGGCATCCATATTCCCGCCAATTTCTGTCATGGCATCTGCCAATTCTCTGGCAGTTCGCTTCTCCGTTCCTTTAAACAACATATGTTCAATCACATGTGCCATGCCATTGGTCTGTTTATTCTCATTGACCGAGCCAGCTTTCACCCATACCCCCATAGATACAGAACGATACTGTGGCATATATTCCATTGCAACCTTCAGTCCATTACTTAAATAAAAGGTCTTAACCATTTCTTCACTCTTTTCAGTATAATTTCATTTATTTAATATACCGATTATACTATATCCTGCCTTTGCACGTAAAGAATTTATTTTTCATTTTTATGCAATAGAAAATTCCTCGGAATTTCCTATTGCATAAAAAAGGCCCCGGTGCCTAAGCACCGGAGCCTGTATATTCATTGACTCTGAAAAATTATCTAACGATGAATTATTCAGCTGCTTTCTTGATGTAGCCAGCAAGTCTGTCTTTAGCATCTGCTTCTGTCTTAGCGTACAGAGCTTCTGCTGTTTCTGGGAAGCCTTTCTTCAGGGATGCATAACGAACTTCGTTCATGATGAATGCTCTGAAGTCGCCCTTAGGTTCTTTAGTAGAATCAAGGATGAATGGATTCTTGCCCTGAGCTTTAAGTTCTGGGTTGAATCTCCAGCATGACCAGTAACCGCACTCTACAGCTTCTTTAATTCTTGTCTGAGCACCCTTCATACCGCCCTTGATACCATGGTTGATACATGGAGCGTAAGCGATGATGAGTGATGGACCATGATAAGCTTCAGCTTCTTTAAGAGCTTTGATGAACTGGTTCATGTTAGCGCCCATAGCAACCTGTGCTACGTATACATAACCGTAAGAAGCAGCCATCATACCAAGGTCTTTCTTCTTTGTCTTCTTACCTGAAGCAGCAAATTTAGCAACTGCACCTACAGGAGTAGACTTAGAAGCCTGACCACCAGTATTGGAGTAAACTTCTGTATCTACAACGAATACGTTAACGTCTTCGTTGGAAGCAAGTACGTGATCAAGACCGCCGTAACCGATATCGTAAGCCCAGCCGTCACCACCGAAGATCCACTGTGACTTCTTAACTAAGAGGTCATAGCCTTCAACGATAGTATCACAGATTGCTTTAGCTTCTGCATTGTCGCCAGCGTAAGCCTTAGCTGCTGCTAACAGAGCTGCAGATGTAGCCTTAGAAGCTTCGCCTTCTTCCTTAGTATCTAACCAAGCCTGTGCTTCTTCAGCAAGAACGCCAAGATCTACAAGACCTTTGATCTTCTTAGCTAATGCTTCTCTACGATGTTTCTGACCCATGAACATACCTAAACCGAATTCAGCATTATCCTCGAACAGTGAGTTACACCATGCAGGACCCTGACCTTTTTCGTTAGTTGTATATGGCATAGATGGAGCAGAACCACCCCAGATAGATGTACAACCTGTTGCATTAGCAACATACATTCTATCACCGAATAACTGAGTTACAAGTTTGATGTAAGGTGTTTCACCACAACCTGCACATGCGCCTGAGAACTCAAGTAATGGTTTTTCAAACTGTGAACCCTTAACTGTGTATTTGTCCATTGGGTTCTCTTTCTGTGGAAGAGCTACTGCATATTCCCAGTTAGGAGCTTCATCGAGCTGTGTTCCGAGAGGAACCATCTCAAGAGCCTTTGTAGGACAGATGTTTACACAGCTGCCACAACCCAGACAGTCAAGAGGAGATACCTGCATCTTGAACTGATATTTGCCTGCAAGGTTAGCCTTACCTGGAACAGCACCGAAGTTAGCTGGAGCTGCAGCTGCTTCTTCATCTGTTAACAGAACAGGTCTGATTGTTGCATGAGGGCAAACATATGAACACTGGTTACACTGGATACACTTAGCAGCATCCCATACAGGTACGCTGACAGCAACACCACGTTTTTCGTATGCAGCTGTTCCCAGAGGGAAGTGACCATCTTCTCTGCCGCTGAAAGCAGATACTGGTAAAGCATCGCCGTCGCAAGCGTTCATTGGCATTACAACGTCTCTTACGAAATCTGGAACATCCTTAACAACAGGAGCGTCATCAGGACATGTAGCCCAGCTTTCTGGAACAGGAACTTCTACGATCTTATCAAGACCAGCATCTACAGCTGCGAAGTTCTTGTTAACAACATCTTCACCCTTCTTACCATAGGACTTAACGATCATTTCCTTCATATACTTAACAGCTGTATCGATAGGAATGATGTTAGCCAGTTTGAAGAATGCAGCCTGAAGAACGGCATTTGTCTTACCATTTAACTTAAGTTCTTTATCAACATCTTCTGCGTTGATGATGTAGAACTTAACGTGTTTCTGAGCTAACTGATGTTTAACCTTGGATGGCAGTTTTTCATCCAGTTCTTCTGGAGACCAAACTGTATTGAAGAGGAATGTACCGCCTTCTTTAATATCGCCAAGGATATCATACATATGGATATAAGCCTGGTTATGACATGCGATAAAGTCAGCTGTCTTAACAAGGTATGTAGAACGGATAGGTGTCTTACCGAAACGAAGATGTGACTGTGTAACACCACCGGACTTCTTGGAATCATAGTGGAAATATGCCTGAGCATACATATCTGTATGGTCACCGATGATCTTAATAGAGTTCTTGTTAGCACCTACAGTACCATCAGAACCAAGACCCCAGAACTTACAGCTTGTTGTACCAGCTGGAGCAACGTCAACTTCAGGGATGATTGGTAAGGAATGACCTGTAACATCATCAACGATACCGATTGTGAAGTTGTTCTTTGGCTGATCTGCTTTCAGGTTCTCATAGATAGAGATGATGGAACCTGGAGTAACGTCCTTAGAACCAAGGCCGTAACGACCGCCAACGATATCATATGTCTTGCCTTCTTTGAATGCTGCTGCACAGACATCAACATATAATGGTTCGCCGTAACCTGTAACTTCCTTAACTCTATCCATAACAGCAATCTTCTTAACTGTTGCAGGAATAGCTTCGAACAGTTTGTCTGCTCTGAAAGGTCTGTACAGATGTACTTTAACGATACCAACTTTTTCGCCTTTAGCTGTCAGGTAATCGATAACTTCTTCAGCTGCTTCACACATAGAACCCATAGCGATGATAACACGATCAGCATCTGGAGCACCATAGTAGTTGAACAGCTTGTATTCACGACCTGTCATCTCGCTGACTTTAGCCATGTATTCTTCTACGATTTCTGGAAGTGCATCGTAGAACTTGTTGCTTGCTTCACGACCCTGGAAGTAAACATCTGGGTTCTGAGCTGTACCTCTCATAACTGGATGTTCTGGGTTCAGAGCGGATTTTCTGAACTCTGCCAGTGCATCGTAATCTACTAATTTAGCTAATTCATCATAATCTGTACATTCAACTTTCTGAATCTCATGAGATGTTCTGAAGCCATCAAAGAAATGAAGGAATGGAACTCTGCCTTTGATTGTAGAAAGATGAGCAACTGCAGCCAGATCCATAACTTCCTGAACGGAGTTAGAACAGAGCATTGCGAAACCTGTCTGACGACATGCCATAACGTCAGAGTGATCGCCGAAGATGTTTAATGCATGATAAGCTAATGCTCTGGCACTTACATGGAATACACAAGGCAATAATTCACCTGCGATCTTATACATGTTAGGGATCATAAGTAATAAGCCCTGGGAAGCTGTATAAGTAGTTGTTAATGCACCTGAAGAAATAGAACCATGAACTGTACCTGAAGCACCTGCCTCAGATTCCATTTCTACTACATCAACAGTCTGACCGAAGATGTTCTTTCTGCCGTTGGCTGCCCAATCGTCAGTTACTTCTGCCATAGGTGAGGATGGTGTGATCGGGAAGATACCAGCAACTTCTGTGAACGCATAAGAAGTCCAAGCAGCAGCTGTGTTACCATCCATAGTTTTCATAACTTTTGCCATGATATTTTTCTCCTTTCTATATATGACCATATCAATAAACACTTTATTGACAGGTAGTCATTCTTCACCATCTATTTTAATACAAGTTGTATAAATCGTCAAGATTATAACCTGCCTATGTTGTTTATTTTTTCACACAATCGCTTAAAAATCCGTACAATCTATACTTAGCCATATCTCACCATCACTGTATTTCGAACCATTGATCACCATGTTGTCGATATCCACGCTGCCATCCCCACTGTCCATCTGTTTAAGAAAATTGTCACACTGCCGCTCCAGTTCTTTTCCGCTCCAATCCGCCTTCGAATCGAGTTTCTGAACCACCATTTTGAGAAATGATTTTATCCTTTCTGTATCTTCCATAGATGCTGTCACCGAATGAATTTTACCGGTTGCACTGTCACTGTAAATTATCACATAGTCATTATATTCCCCGTCAACATTATAATAAGTTGTTTTCTGTAGATAAGACGTTGTCTCTCCATCATATGTATAAATATAGTTATCTTCCGATGACGAATCATCTCCTGATATATCTCTTCCATATTCTGTTCTGGTCCAGGCTTCAATCAATGCCCCCATGTCTTCATCTGTCACATCAAAATGTCCATAGCCATTGCATCCATCCGGATACGCAGAAACTTCCTGTTCTGAAAGTTCTCTGTAATATTCCTCTGACGATGTATCAGAACCAATAATTTCATCTGCATCGTCAACCCCCAATTCATCCATCAAATCTTCAATCACATATTGAAAATCACCGTTTGTAAAATAATGAATAAGGTGACTTCCGGCAGCACCTAACAATGCATTCAAAATAATGATTGCCAATACAACCTTCCCCAGACAGCCTCCGGCCTTGCGCCGTTTAGCTTCCATGTCCGTGCCTGACCTGTCGGTTCTATAAGATCTGCCGGCCTTTTTCTGTATACTGCTGCCATAGACTTCCTCATGGGATGTAGCCTTCTTCCGATTTTTCTGCTTCTTGTCTTCTTTCTTCAGCGCATCCGAAAACCTTCCATAGATGTCATTCCTGTGATCCTTCTGATCATGGCTCACACCATAAGCACAATCTTCCTCTCCCATTCCTCTCTGCTGCGCATTGTAATGAACATCCAGGATCTCCGGACGCCATATAAAAGAATGACAGGTATCGCAGTAATGGGCTTTCTTCATCTCACTATCACATAATGGGCATATCTTTACTTTCATATCTTATTCCTCTCCCCCACTTCCTAACTTGGCTGTTGCATTTTTTATTGCTTTATTGACCGCACTGCCTGTAAAAATCCTGTTCTTTCATAGTCATCAGGCATTCAGCATGCATAGCATACTGTTAATTATATCTTACCACACCCTGCACCCTTAAAACAACAAAAGGATACCATTCTGTGGATTTTTATCTCCGCAAAATGATATCCTCTATTTATTGATCATTTATATGCTTTTATAAACATCTGTATCTGCTGATTATTCTGCATCTTTCTTACTGAAGCTGATACGTCCCATCTTGTCTTTACCCATGCATTTAACTTTGATGACATCACCAAGTGTCAGTACATCTTCTACGTGATTTACGCGCTTTTTGTCAAGCTTGGAGATATGAACCATACCCTCTTTGCCAGGTGCAAATTCAAGGAATGCACCGAATTCCTTGATGCTGACAACCTTACCTGTGTAGATACGGCCTTCTTCGAAATCAGATACGATCATTGTGATCATATCGATTGCTTTCTGAATGCCGACTTTGTCTACGCCGCAGATAGATACAGCACCATCATCTGTTATATCGATCTTCACACCTGTTTCGTCGATGATCTGGTTGATGACTTTACCCTTCTGACCTACAACATCACCGATCTTGGAAGGATCGATCTTAATCTGCTGGATCTTCGGAGCAAATTCGCCGACTTCCTTACGCGGTTCAGCAATGCAAGGTTCGATAATCTCAGTAAGGATGTACTCTCTTGCCTGCTTTGTTCTTCTGATCGCTTCTTCAACAATCGGACGTGTCAGACCATGAATCTTGATATCCATCTGGATTGCTGTGATGCCATCGTGTGTACCGGCTACTTTGAAGTCCATATCACCGAAGAAATCTTCAAGGCCCTGAATATCTGTCAGTACAAGATAATCATCATCTGTATCGCCAGTTACAAGACCACAGGAGATACCTGCAACAGGTTTCTTAATCGGAACACCGGCAGCCATCAGAGACATAGTGGATGCACAGATGGAAGCCTGTGATGTAGAACCATTGGATTCAAATGTCTCAGATACTGTACGAATAGCATATGGGAACTCTTCTTCTGAAGGAAGAACAGGCACTAATGCTCTCTCAGCCAATGCACCATGACCGATCTCGCGACGGCCCGGACCTCTTGAAGGCTTTGTCTCACCAACTGAGTATGATGGGAAATTATAATGATGCATATAACGTTTGCTTGTCACAAATTCATTCAGGCCATCTACCTTCTGGGCATCTGATAATGGTGCCAGTGTTGTGATGGTACAAATCTGTGTCTGACCTCTTGTGAACATTGCAGAACCGTGCGTTCTTGCAAACAGGTCGATTTCTGCTGCAAGCGGACGGATCTGATCAATAGCACGGCCATCAGGACGCTTGTGATCCTTGAGAATCATCTTACGTACTGTCTTCTTCTGATACTGATAAACAGCATCGTCAATCAGAGGCAGCCACTCTTCCTTATCTGCAAATGCTTCTGCAAGCTTGTCTTTAATAACACGGATGTTGGCATCTCTTGTCTGCTTCTCATCTGCAAATACAGCTTCTTCCATTGCTTCTGGCGGAAAGAGTTCCTTCATAGCTGCATTTAATTCTTCAGGAATAACATAATGTTCATAATCCTTCTTCTCTTTGCCGCATTCTGCAACAATCTGATCGATGAATTTGATGATCTCCTGGTTAACATCATGAGCTGCATAAATAGCCTCGATCATCTTGTCTTCAGGTACTTCATTGGCACCTGCCTCAATCATAATTACTTTCTCACGAGTAGAAGCGACTGTCAGTGCAAGATCGGATACGGATTTCTGCTCATTGGATGGGTTAATAATAAACTCACCATTGATCATACCAACCTGTGTCATGGCACACGGGCCATCAAATGGAATATCAGAAATACATGTTGCAATGGCAGAACCAAGCATTGCTGTCAGCTCAGGGCTGCATGTCTGATCTACACACAAAACAAGATTGTTCAGTGTCACATCATTTCTATAATCCTTAGGGAAGAGCGGACGCATCGGTCTGTCGATAACTCTCGCTGTAAGGACCGCATTCTCGCTTGCCTTACCTTCACGCTTGTTGAAACCACCCGGAATCTTGCCTACCGAGTACATCTTCTCTTCAAATTCAACACTTAACGGGAAGAAATCAATACCATCTCTCGGTTTCTCTGAAGCTGTTGCTGTTGATAACACACATGTGTCACCATAATACATAAGGGCAGCGCCATTTGCCTGAGCAGCAACATGTCCTACTTCTACACGAAGTGTTCTGCCGGCAAGTTCCATGGAAAAACTTTTGTATTCTTTTGCCATTTTCAATCTCCTTTTATAAATTATAAATTTCTCAGGAGCCTTCCGAAACTACTGAATAATCAACCAATGCCTCGCTCTGATTAACTTTTCAGTGGTCTCGGACATTAACAATTCTGGAATTTCCAGATGCTCCTGATAGTTCGTGCAACGCAAACAGGGCTGCCGCATAATACCTTTACCGACAGCCCCATGATAGATAATAATTATCTTCTTAAACCTAACTTCTCAACGATAGCTCTGTATCTCTCGATATCTGTCTTCTTCAGGTAATCAAGTAAGCCACGTCTCTGACCAACCATCTTAAGCATACCACGTCTTGAATGATGGTCTTTCTTGTGTGTCTTCAGATGCTCTGTAAGGTCAGCGATTCTTGCTGATAAAAGTGCGATCTGAACTTCTGGTGAACCTGTATCTTCAGGTGTCTTACCGTATTTAGCTACGATTTCTTTTTTCTGTTCTGCTGTAATCATTAATAAATCCTCCTAAATCTTAATAAATGCCTTATGCCAGGATCCGGTTGGAGATTCCTTGATCTGGGCACAGGTTAAAACTCATACTTAACCATTGTAGCATAGTATTATCAAGTTGTAAACAACTTTTTGTATTGAATTTGTACTGTTTTTCTTGCAATCCCCCTGAAAACACGATAAGATATAAACCAGTGAAAACTTTGTCTGCAAAGCAGACCCGAATGACACGCCGGGACTCGCAATTGAGTCCTGAATAGTATAATAAAGGAAAGGATGAATTAACCGATGAAACTCTGGGGCGGACGCTTTACCAAAGAAGAAAACCAGCTTGTACATAACTTTAATGCTTCGATCACTTTCGATCAGAAGTTCTATCATCAGGATATTCAGGGCAGTATCGCCCATGTCACAATGCTTGCCAAACAGGCAATCATCACAGATGCTGAACGTGATATCATTATCTCAGCACTGAAAGAAATCTGCAGCGATATCGAATCCGGCAAATTACAGATTACAGAGGAATATGAAGATATCCACAGCTTCGTGGAATCTGTCCTGATTGAACGCACCGGTGATACCGGCAAGAAGCTCCATACAGGACGCAGCCGTAATGACCAGGTAGCCCTTGATATGAAACTCTACACCCGCGATGAAGTTCTTGCAACAGACGAACTGGTCAAGGAACTGATGACCACACTGCTTGATCTGATGAAAGAACACATCGATACTTATATGCCGGGCTTTACACATCTGCAGAAAGCACAGCCTGTTACACTGGCTCACCACATCGGTGCTTACTTCGAAATGTTCAAGCGTGACCGTTCAAGACTCCATGACATTCATGAGCGTATGAACTACTGCCCGTTGGGTGCAGGTGCGCTGGCAGGCACAACTTATCCCCTGGATCGTGAATATACAGCCAGCCTTCTCGGTTTCACAGGCCCAACCCTCAACAGTATGGATTCTGTATCCGACAGAGACTACCTCATCGAATACCTTAGTGCCCTGTCCACGATCATGATGCATCTGAGCCGTTTCTGTGAAGAGATCATCCTCTGGAACAGCAATGAATACCGCTTCATCGAACTGGATGATGCCTATTCTACAGGCAGCTCCATCATGCCTCAGAAGAAGAATCCTGATATTGCTGAACTGATCCGAGGCAAAACAGGCCGTGTCTATGGCGCATTGACATCTCTTCTCACAACCATGAAAGGCCTTCCTCTTGCTTATAACAAAGATATGCAGGAAGACAAAGAACTGACCTTCGATGCTATTGATACAGTCAAAGGCTGCCTGGCTCTGTTCAACGGCATGATCAAAACCATGCATGTCAACAAAGAAACCATGGCTGCCAGTAGCAAAAATGGTTTCACCAACGCTACTGATGCTGCCGATTATCTTGTAAAACATGGTGTACCATTCCGTGATGCCCACGGCATCATCGGACAGCTTGTTCTGATCTGTATCGACAAAGGTATCGCCCTGGATGACCTGCCTCTGGAAGAATACAAGAAAATCAGTCCTGTCTTCGAAGATGACGTCTATGAAGCCATCAGCATGAAGACCTGTGTCAGCCTGCGTCAGACCATCGGTGCTCCGGGCCATGAAGCCATGCAGAAAGTCATTGATATCAACAGCCGTTATCTGGAAGAAAACTAATCTGCCGTTTATTCAATAACGCTGCGCATCCTGTGGGATGCAGCCTTTCAAAGCCGTGTATTTCAACTTCCAACTACAGTTTCGAATACACGGCTTATTCTGTTCCTTCCGTAACACTTCATCCAATCTGATTCAATCCATCTATAAAAAGTTCTACAGCCCGCTGCTGCTTCTCCGTCAGCAAATTCCATCTGTCCAAATGACGCTTCTGCTCTGCATTCAGGTGAATCAGATCATCCTGCCCATAAAGGAATTCAGCCAATGTGATTCCGTAAGCTTCACATACATTCTCAATGGTTGTCAATGATGGACAAGTCCCTCGATGCATCATATTCGTCAATGTCGAAGGAGAAAGATTCGCCTCTTTTGCCAGGCGATACACTGTCCATCCCCGCTTCTCATTCTCCTTCCTGATACGCCCTACAATATCAAGATTCATCTTGTCCGCCTCCTTCCTATCATTTTGTTTACACATCATATCACAATTTACGACAAACGGACGATTTTTCGACAAACAACTTTTAATTTATTTTTTTAACGGATATGATATAATAGATGCAGTTTCAATCAGAGGAAGAAAACGCCCATCTATTATCATTTTTTCAAAAAAGGAGGCTTCTTATGCATATTTTAGTCTCAACAACTACAGCCAGTGATCTGGCCGAGACAGCTGAACAGTCCATTGATTATCTCCAGAAGATTGTCGACTATATGATCAGTAAAGCACACATTCTGATCAGTGCACTGATCATCCTGATCGTTGGCTGGTATCTGACCAAGTTTATCTGCAAACTGGTGCGCCATTCTCTGGACAAAACACGACTGGATGCCAGTGTCACAAGTTTTATCAATTCACTGACCAAATTCGGATTACGCGCATTGCTCGCCATCATTGTGATCAATAAGTTAGGAGTCGATACCACTTCTCTGATCGCGCTGCTGACTTCTGCCAGTTTAGCCATCGGTCTCGCTGTTCAGGGAAGCCTTGCAAATTTTGCAGGCGGTGTGCTTTTGCTGATCATGAAACCATTTGTGGTGGGAGACTATATAGACGATGGAAACGGCCATGAAGGAACTGTCATGTCCATTGAGATTATCTACACCCGACTGCTGACGGCCAACAATGAGATGGTCTGTATTCCCAATGGCAAACTGGCTGATTCTCCGGTGACCAACCTGACACATCAGGAAAACCGCCGCCTTGATTTTCCTGTCAGCATCAGTTACGACGAGAATATTGACCGGGTTCGTACCGTTCTTTTAAAAGTAGCTGCCGGATGCCCAACGCTTTCCAAGTCCAAAGAACCCTTTGTGTTTGTGGACGACTTTGACAGCAGCTCCGTCCGCGTTGTCTTAAGAGTCTGGGCGCTCACCGACAAATACTGGGATACCCGCTTTGAAATCCGAGAGGCCATCAAAAAAGCCTTTGACGCGGAAGGCATAGAAATTCCATATGACCATATGGACGTAAACCTTGTTAATTCCGAGAAATAGGATAGTGCGGCCCATAAGCTTTAAAGAAAAAGATTTTCAACGAATTGGTTCATCACAGGCACGCTCCCGCTGCCTGCCACTGACAGCGGTACATAAGGCAGTACAAAACACTGCCTAAGTACCGGTCGTGTCAGAAGCACCTGTGATTGAACAAATTCATCGAAAATCCTTTCTCGAAGTTTATTGAGGCCGCACTTTTTTATTTTTTTGGAATTAACTACCAAACATATATAACTCTACAAATATCAGCATATATCCATATTCTCTGCATATTCTGCGTTCTCATGGACCGACATAAGCGCGCTCAATAATTATTAAACAGGGCTTTCGAAGAAAACAATTCAAGTACAAGCGCTTCGATGGCTGCCGGTACTTAGACATTGTTTTTTAATGTCTTATGTACCGCTGCTGCCATCGGCAGTGCAAACGTGCTTGTATTGATTTTTTTCTTCGAAAGCCCTTTCTAAATACTTGAAGCGCGCTCTCTGCTATTTTTCGATTTGATGAATGAACAGGCCAGACCGAAGTTTTGGTTCGAACCATGTGGATTTTGGCGGCATGAGCCGTCCTGCGTCAGCCACGGCCAACAGTTCCCGGATAGATGTCGGATACATTGAAAAAGCCACCACCATGTCTTCATGACACCGTTTTTCAAGTTCTCCCAGTCCGCGGATACCTCCGACGAATTCAATGTTCTCATCTGTTCTCGGATCTTCAATACCAAGTACAGGATCCAGCAGATTCATCTGAAGAATAGACACATCCAGCCCGTCCACCGGGTCTTCGGATGTTTTATCCGGATGGACATTCAGTCGATACCAATCATGATCCAGATACATGCCGAATTCACCTTTTTTCGATGGTGAAACCGCCTCTTTTCCCACGTGTTCCACTGTAAAATCCCGTCGGATCCTCTCCAGAAAATCTTCTTTTGACCAGCCATTCAGATTTTTCACCAAACGATTATAATCCATGATCTTCAATTCTTCCTCAGGAAATAAAACCGCAAGGAAGTAATTGAATTCTTCTGTTCCATTATAAGCCGGATGGGTTCTTCGCCGCTTCATGCCCACTTTAAAGGCACTGGCTGCACGATGATGACCATCAGCAATATACAACGCATCAACAGCCGCAAAGGCCTTTTCAATGGCAGCTACCGCAAGGTCATCACCAACAATCCACACTCTGTGTCGTATGCCATCTTCCGCCTCAAAATCATACACAGGTGATTCTTCCTTCACATGACAGACGATATAAGAAAGGATCGGATTGGTTCTGTATGTCAGAAAAATCGGTCCGGTCTGCGCACTGCAGACATCGACATGCCGAATACGGTCCTGTTCTTTCTCCGCTCTCGTATCTTCATGTTTTTTGACTACCTGATGCAGATAATCATCAATAGATACACAAGCAGTAATGCCCGTCTGTGTTCGGCCGTTCATGGTCAGTTCGTACAGATAATAACATTTTTGTTCATCCTGAACAAAAATGCCCTCGGCAATCTCCCTATCCAGCATTTCTTTTGCTTTTTCATAAACACAGTCCGCATACATATCCATAGATGGGTCAAACTGTGTCTCCGGGCGGTCAATATTGAGAAAAGACAAAGGATGCCCTTTCACTTTCTCCGCTGCTTCTTCTCTGTTATAGACATCATAAGGCAAAGCCGCCACCTGCGCGGCCAGCGCAGATGACGGCCTGATTGCCTTAAAAGGTTTGACATTTGCCATAAAGCTTATTTCACCTTTCGTACTTTTACAACTCCGTTAATAGCTGCCAGTTTTTCAACAAGAGCTTCTGAAACTTCTGAACCGATATCCATCATTGTATATGCCCAGTCACCTTTTGACTTGTTGGTCATATCTTCAATATTGATACCCTCAGCCGCACAGGCACCTGTCAGCTGCCCCAGCATGTTCGGAATATTCTTATGGCAGATTGTAATACGGCCGGCAGCTTTGCAGATACCCATATCACAGGCAGGATAGTTGACAGAATGTGTGATATTACCATTCTCAAGATAATCCCTCAATTCTTTCACTGCCATCACTGCGCAGTTATCTTCTGATTCTTCTGTAGAAGCACCCAGATGAGGGATGGCCACAACGCCATTCATCTGAGCTGTCTTTGCATTCGGGAAATCTGTGATATACTTTCTGACCTTACCCGCTGCAATGGCTGCTTCAAGGGCATCATCATCTACCAACAGGTCACGTGCAAAGTTCAGCACAATGACGCCATCTTTCATCTTCGCAAATGCATCCGCATTGATCATTTTCTTTGTGCTGTCCATTAATGGTACATGTACAGTAATATAGTCACAGTTTGTATAGATATCCTCTACATTGGCAATATGTTTGATATCCTTTGACAGATTCCATGCAGCGTCAACAGAAATGAACGGGTCATAACCATAAACTTTCATACCAAGTGCCACACAGGCATTGGCTACCAGAACACCAATGGCACCCAGACCGATCACGCCGATCTTCTTGCCCATAATCTCTGTGCCGGCAAACTGTTTCTTGCCTTTTTCTACAAGTTTGGCCACATTCGGATCTTCTTTTACTGTCTGAACCCAGTTTACGCCGCCGACAATGTCTCTTGCGCCAAGGAAAAGACCTGCAAGAACAGCTTCCTTTACACCATTGGCATTCGCACCCGGTGTATTAAAGACAACAATACCTTTTTCTGCACATTTGTCCAATGGAATATTATTGACACCGGCACCTGCTCTGGCAATCGCCAACAGCTGATCCGGCAGTTCCAGTTCATGGACACTTGCACTTCTTACAAGTGCTGCATCAGATGCAGCAAAATCATCAACCTTCTCATAGGCATCTGTAAAAAGCTGCATGCCTACAGCAGCAATTGGATTTAAGCAACTAATTTTCATGATCATTACCTCCGGGGAACTCGGCTTATTTTGTATTCTCTGCCTCAAACTTCTTCATAAAATCAACAAGGGCAACAACACCTTCTGTCGGCATTGCATTGTAAATGCTGGCTCTCATACCGCCGACGGTACGATGACCTTTCAGATTCTCAAAACCAGCTGCCTTTGCTTCTGCAACAAACTTAGCATCCAGATCTTTATCGCCTGTTACAAAAGGTACGTTCATAATAGAACGACTTTCTTTCTCAACAGTACCTTTGAACATCTTGCTCTGATCAAGAAAATCATAAAGGATCTTCGCTTTTGCTTCGTTGATCTTCTTTCTTTCTTCAAGACCGCCTGTCTTCAACAGCCATTTGAAGACTTTGCCGCAGATATAAATGCCGTAGCAAGGCGGTGTATTATACAGAGAATCATTGTCTGCCTGTGTCTTATACTTCAGCATAGTTGGTGTGCCCGGAAGAACATCATCTGTGATCAGATCTTCTCTGATGATGGCAATAACAGTACCAGCAGGGCCTACGTTTTTCTGTACACCAGCATAAATCATACCGTATTTTGTCACATCAACAGGTTCTGATAAGAAACATGAAGACTGATCAGCAATCAGTAATTTACCTTTGGTATTCGGCAAAGTATGGTATTTTGTACCATAAATTGTGTTGTTTTCGCAAATATACACATAATCCATATCATCCGTAATCGGCAGGTCACTGCAGTCCGGAATATATGTAAATGTTTTGTCTGCTGATGAGGCTAATTCGACAGCTTCGCCGAAAATCTTAGCTTCTGAAAACGCTTTCTTAGCCCACTGACCAGTCAGGATATATCCCGCTTTTCTATTTCTCATGAAGTTCATAGGAATCATGGCAAACTGCTGTGAAGCACCACCCTGAAGGAACAACACCTTATAGTTGTCTGGAATATTCATGAGCTTTCTTAAATCAGCTTCTGCTTCTTTAATGATATTGTCGAAAGCTTTAGATCGATGGCTCATCTCCATTACTGACATGCCAGTGCCTCTGTAGTCAAGCATTTCATCTGCTGCTTCCTGCAATACTTCAACAGGCAACACAGCTGGTCCTGCTGAAAAGTTATAAACTCTGCTCATTTTTCTTCTCTCCTTTTTAGATGAATTGTTATATATTTAAACCAAAAGGTGGTTTACGGATATTAATTGTCGAGGTCTTCCTCGGAAAATGCATCTGCAATGGATGCTCCGGGAGCAACCATCGGCCATACCTTATCATCCGGATCAATCATACAATCGATGAGAACCGGCTTCTTTAAATTGATCGCCCACTGAATGGCTTCATCAAATTCTTTCTGTGTTGTCACGCGTCGGCCGTCCACGCCCATGGCTTCGGCAATCTTTACATAATCAACACCATCACTTAAAACAGTGGCTGAATAGCGTTCGCCATAAAACAATGTCTGCCACTGTCTGACCATACCAAGTACATGGTTGTTGACAACCACTTCAATAACCGGAATCTGATATCTGGAAGCTGTTGCCAGCTCATTCATGTTCATTCGGAAACAACCGTCTCCGGCAACATTGATCACGATTCTGTCCGGACAGCCAAGCTTGGCACCAAGTGCTGCCCCAAGGCCATAGCCCATGGTTCCGAGACCGCCGGAAGAAATAAACTGTCTTGGTTCCTTATATTTATAAAATTGCGCAGCCCACATCTGGTTCTGCCCAACTTCTGTGCAAATGATCGCATCACCGTCTGTTGCCTTATAAATACTCTCGACAACCCCCGGTCCGGTCAGTACCTCATGATTGTAAGTCATCGGATAACGAGACTTCATCTCACGAATATGCCGCATCCACGGCTCATGATCCTGCTGCGTCAGTTTCTCATTCAATCTCTGAAGAACAACTTTGGCATCGCCTTCAATTGAATACTTGCACATAACATTCTTATTAACTTCTGCAGCATCCACATCAATATGGACAAGATCTGCATGTCTGGCAAATGCCTTGACATTGCCCAGGACACGATCCGAAAAACGTGTACCAATGGCAATCAGAAGATCAGATTCTGTGATACCGTAATTGGATGTCTTGGTACCATGCATGCCTACCATACCTGTATAAGCATCTTCCCTGCCGTCAAAAGCACCTTTACCCATCAGCGTATCTGCCACAGGTGCCTGTACTTTGCTTACAAACTCTCTGAGCTCATCTGCCGCATCTGCACGAATGACACCGCCGCCCACAAGAATAAATGGTCTGACAGAATGTTCGATCAGTCCGATAACTTCCTGCATCGTCTCTTCATTGATCTGATCAGACTTGCGTTTGATCGGTGCCGGCACCTTATATTCATACTCAGCTTCTGCACCGGTGACATCCTTTGGAATATCCACAAGAACCGGTCCCGGACGCCCTGTCTGAGCAATCGCGAATGCACGGCGGATGGTATCCGCCAGCTTATTCACATCTTTGACAATAAAATTATGTTTTGTCACCGGCATTGTAATACCGGCGATATCGATTTCCTGAAAACTATCTTTGCCAAGAAGATTGACATTGACATTACAGGTGATTGCCACCACTGGAACTGAGTCCATATAAGCCGTTGCAATGCCTGTAACGATATTGGTTGCTCCCGGTCCTGATGTTGCCAGACAGACACCGACTTTGCCGGTTGTGCGGGCATAGCCGTCTGCCGCATGGGAAGCGCCCTGTTCATGTGAAGTTAATACATGTCTGATCTCATCGCTGTGCTTGTAAAGTGCATCATACACATTGAGAATTGCACCGCCGGGATAACCAAAAACTGTATCCACACCTTGCTCTTTCAGACACTCAACTACAATTTCTGCTCCTGTTAATAACATTCTATTCTTCCCTTTCGAATCTATACTGTCGGAGCCTGAAGGATCGCACCCTTGCTGCTATCTGTAACAAGTGCAGCGTAACGTGCCAGATAACCTGTTGTAACCTTCGGCTCTCTTGGCTGCCATTTTGCTCTTCTCTCGGCAAGCACTTCATCAGAAACATCGACATTTAATGTATTTTCAGGAATATTGATCTTGATAATATCCCCCTCTTCAACAAGCGCGATATTGCCGCCCAATGCCGCTTCAGGAGATACATGTCCGATAGAAGCCCCTCTGGATGCGCCAGAGAAACGTCCGTCCGTGATCAGTGCCACACTGGAGCCCAGACCCATACCTGCGATGGCAGATGTCGGATTCAGCATTTCTCTCATACCAGGACCGCCCTTTGGTCCTTCATAGCGAATAACCACAACATCTCCAGGTACAATCTTGCCGCCCTTGATCGCTGCAATGGCATCCTCTTCGCAATCAAAGACACGTGCAGGTCCTTCGTGTACCATCATCTCAGGAACAACTGCAGAACGTTTAACAACACTGCCGTTCACTGCCAGGTTGCCCTTCAGTACCGCAATACCGCCTGTCTGACTGTATGGATTGTCGATTGGGCGGATTACCTCAGGATTCTTATTCTCGCATCCTTTAATATTCTCACCAACCGTCTTGCCTGTTGCAGTGATCAGGTCTGTGTAAAGCAGTCCCTTTTTATTCAGCTCATTCATAACAGCATAAATGCCGCCTGCTTCATTGAGTTCTTCCATATATGTATGTCCGGCCGGTGCCAGATGACACAGGTTCGGTGTCTTTGCACTCAATTCATTGGCAATATCAAGGTTGATCTCAACCCCTGCTTCATGTGCAATTGCCGGAAGATGAAGCATTGTATTTGTCGAACATCCCAGGGCCATATCCACAGTCAATGCATTCATAAATGCCTTCTCTGTCAGGATATCTCTTGGACGAATATTCTTCTCCAGAAGTTCCATAACTTTCATACCGGCATGTTTTGCCAGTTTGATACGTTCGGAATAAACAGCCGGAATTGTGCCGTTGCCCTGAAGCCCCATACCGATAGCTTCTGTCAGACAATTCATACTGTTGGCTGTATACATACCGGAACAGGAACCGCAGGTCGGACAAGCATGCTGTTCATAGTCAAGCACATCTTCCTCAGACATCTTGCCTGCTGCATAGGAACCGACTGCTTCAAACACACTGGAAAGGCTCGTCTTCTGTCCTTTTACATGACCGGCTAACATCGGACCGCCGCTGACAAATACAGTCGGCACATTCACTCTTGCTGCTGCCATCAGCAGTCCCGGAACATTCTTATCACAGTTCGGCACCATAACCAATGCATCAAACTGATGGGCAATAGCCATTGCCTCTGTGGAATCTGCGATCAGATCACGTGTTACAAGGGAATACTTCATACCGATATGCCCCATAGCAATACCGTCACAGACAGCAATTGCCGGGAAAACGACCGGTGTACCGCCTGCCATGGCAACACCGAGTTTAACTGCATTGACAATCTTGTCCAGGTTCATATGGCCCGGTACGATCTCATTGTAGGAACTTACGATACCTACAAGTGGTTTCTTCATTTCTTCCTGAGTCATTCCCAGTGCATTAAAAAGGGAACGATGCGGTGCCTGCTGCATACCGCTTTTAACATTATCACTCTTCATCCTATTAATTCCTTCCTAAAAACCCTAAAAGCATCTATTACTGAATCTCAGCTGCAATGGCATCACCCATCTCTTTGCAGCCAAGCTGTGTGCATCCTTCTGACATAATGTCAACCGTTCTGAAGCCTTTCTTCAAAACAGTCTTAACCGCTGCCTCAATGGCATCTGCTTCTTTATCCAGATTCAATGAATATCTGAGCATCATAGCTGCTGAAAGAATGGTTGCGATCGGATTCGCCTGATTCGTTCCTGCGATGTCCGGTGCGGAACCATGGCTTGGTTCATACAGGCCGAGGCTTGTCTCACTGAGACTTGCTGATGATAACATACCAATGGAACCTGTAATCTCACTGGCCTCATCAGAAAGGATATCACCAAACATATTCTCTGTCAGGATAACATCAAACTGTCCCGGATTCTTCACAAGCTGCATTGCACAGTTATCAACCAGCATATGAGAATAGGTTACTTCCGGATAATCCTTTGCTACTTCTTCAACAACCTTTCTCCATAAGCGTGAGGAATCAAGTACATTTGCCTTATCAACACTGATCACATTCTTACGTCTCTTCATAGCGATCTCAAAACCTTTAATGGCAATTCTTCTGATCTCGTTCTCATCATAGGTCAGTGAATCATAGGCTTTCAAAACACCGTTCTCCTCAACTGTCTTTCTCTCTCCAAAGTAAAGACCGCCTGTCAGTTCTCGCATGATAACCATATCAAATCCCTGATCTCCGATAATCTCATCCTTGATCGGGCAGGCTGCCTTTAATTCATCATACAGATATGCCGGACGGATATTGGCAAATAAGCCAAGTGACTTACGAAGCTTCAGCAGACCGGCCTCCGGACGAAGGGATGGTTCCAGTTTGTACCATGGTGATGTAGTCGTATTGCCGCCAATGGAACCCATCAATACAGAATCACTGGCCTTACACTGTGCAATGGCCTCATCTGTCAATGGCACACCGCAGGCATCAATGGATTCTCCGCCCATCAGTACTCTTGTATAATCAAATGTATGACCATACTTCACACCGACCCGATCCAGCACCTTTACAGCCTCATCTACAATTTCAGGACCAATACCGTCACCTTTTATTAATGCAATCTTATAATTCATGATAATCTCCCTTTCCCCGACAAACGGCCTTGCATTTGCGTTAAAATCTATAATAAACTATTTTTTTTAGAATTTCAACTGTATTTGCGTAAAAATTTAACTTGCTAACGTATAAAATCAAATAATGCCTGTTAAAATGGCATTCTTGGTTTGTTTTTCTATTGAAATTCCAGTGTTGTTATTGTACCACACTTAGATGTATAATAGAAATATATATTACGTATAAGCGTTATAAGTCACAGTTATAGGAGAAGATTTATGGATACAACACTTTCTTTATATCGCATTTTTTACACTGTCGCTCAATGTGGCTCGATCTCTGCCGCAGCGAGGCACCTTTATATCAGCCAGCCTGCTATCAGCAAGTCCATCAGCAATCTTGAAAACGAACTTCAGACCCACCTCTTCGAACGTACCTCCCGCGGTGTTTCTCTGACAGAAGAAGGGCAGTTGCTTTTTCATCATGTATCGGACGCTTTCCATTCTCTGGAAGCAGGGGAAGCGGAACTCTCCCGCATTCGCGATATGGGTCTTGGACACCTTACCATCGGCGTCAGCACAACACTCTGCAGGTACCGTCTGCTGCCTTATCTGAAAACATTTATTGCGCAATATCCGCATATCAGTATCAATATTTCCTGCCAGTCCACCAATCATACACTGGATATGCTCAGAGACGGCTCTATTGATCTCGGCCTGGTGGCCAAACCGGAAGACATCGGACATATTTCCTTTGTTTCACAGGGAAGAATCGAGGATGTTTTCGTCTGTACACCCAACTATCTCAACAATCTTCAGATGCGTACACAAGCCTCCGGCTTGGATCTGCTCAATGCCGGCACACTGATGCTTCTTGACAAAGCCAATGCATCCCGGCAGTTTATTGATTATTTCCTTGAGGAAAATCACATTCATGCCTCCAATCTGATTGAGATTACAACAATGGATCTTCTGATTGAATTCGCCAGAACCGGGCTTGGCATTGCCTGTGTCATCAAGGATTTTGTCGCTGACGACTTGAAAAGCGGCCTTCTCGTCGAAATACCCACCCCACAGGCCATTCACCCGAGAGAGATTGTCTTTGCCTGGAAAAAAGGCCGATCATCCCACCGTTTTCTCAACGCTTTCATTGATTTTGTCTCTTAGTATCTGAAAAACAGCATTGCGAAATTCTCTTTCACAATGCTGTTTTTTTACGGCTCATTTAAAATTAAACATCCGTTTTTTATTGTCTTTCACTATTATTTTTCAGGATAAAAGCCTGACGGTGCTTCAGAAAGATTGATCATAATATTCTTCATCTGTGTATAATGTTCAAGAATCACTTTATGTGTCTCTCTTCCAATGCCAGACTGCTTGTAGCCACCAAACGGTGCACCTGCCGGAATCGCATTGTAAGTATTGACCCACATTCTACCTGTTTCAATCGCTCTTGATACACGGATCGCACGATTGATATCTCTTGTCCATACGGCACCACCAAGACCGTATTTGCTGTCATTGGCCATCTCAATCACTTCGTCCTCTGTCTTGAACTTGATCACACATGCAACCGGTCCGAAAATCTCTTCCTGAGCCACGCGCATATCATTTGTAACATTCGTGATCAGTGTCGGTTTCATAAATGCACCTTTTGCAAGTTCACCTTCCGTACATCTCTCACCGCCACAAGCAATAGTTGCACCTTCTGATTTTGCGATATCTATATAGGAAAGAATCTTCTTAAGCTGCCCTTCATTAATCTGTGAACCCATCTGTGTATCCTGTTCCCACGGAAGACCGACTTTCACATGATTAAATGCTTTCACAGCAGCTTCTACAAACTTGTCATAAATACCTTCTTGGACAAATACTCTTGAACCAGCGCAGCAGACCTGACCCTGATTGAACAAAATACCAAGCTGCAGACCATCTAATGCCATATCCCACTTACAGTCATCAAAGAAAATATTTGCTGATTTACCGCCAAGTTCCAGTGTGGACGGAATCAGTTTCTCTGCCGCTGCCAGTGCGACATCTCTGCCGACCTCTGTAGAACCTGTAAATGCCAGTTTTCTGAAACCTTTATGTTTTAACATTGAATTGCCAACGCCAGAACCGGAACCTGTGATTACATTAAAGACACCTGCCGGAAGAACATCCTGAATCAGTCTCGCAAACTCAAGCACACTCAAAGATGTTGTGCTAGAAGGTTTAAAGACGGTACAGCATCCGCTTGCAAGAACTGGTGCCAACTTCCATGCAGCCATCAAAAATGGGAAATTCCAAGGTACAATCTGACCAACAACACCAATCGGCTCTCTGAGAATCAGACTCATTGTATTGCCATCCAGCATAGAAGCCGTTCCTTCTTCAGCCAGAACAGCACCTGCAAAATATCTGAAATGTTCAGCCGAATAAGGAATATCAATTGCCATTGTCTCACGAATCGGTTTGCCATTATCTAATGTCTCTACCATTGCAAGATGCTCTGCATTCTCATCGATAATGTCCGCAATTCTATTCAGAATCTTCGCTCTCTCTGCAGGTGTTGTCTGTTTCCATGAATCCCATGCTTTCCATGCACTATCTACAGCAAGATCAAGATCTGCATCTGTCGCCTGTGCACACTCTGCCAGTAGTTCGCCATTGGCCGGATTGTAACTCTTAAATGTCTTTCCGTCAGAAGCCGGCTGCCACTGACCATTAATAAATAAACCGTATTTTTCCTGTAAACAAGTCTTCATATGTTGTCCCCCCTTCATTGTGTAAAAAATGACTTGATGCTCAAGCCTTCAGTTCCTTTGATGTCTTCATCTTAGCACCAAATTGTTTGATAGTCAACAATAATTTATTGTTTAACGCTCTTATTGTCAGACTTCGATGTTTATTTAACATTATTTTCAGTTTATATTTTAATTATTTTAGCATTTATTCACAAATATTTATTTGATTTGTGAGCAGACTAGCCAAATTTAATTGTATTTATTTAAATACAATTTGTCTTTTAACAAACGGTATCCTTTCCGTTTGGAAAGTGTTTTTTCCGAATGAAACGTTTCCATCGTTAATTTCTTTTCAAAAAAATGTGTTTAAACGTATCGCTTGTCACAAAAAAAAGAGGCCATCCCTCTTTCGAGTGATGACCTCTCTTATCGTTATTCTCTTGAAAAACAGAAGAATTAGTTGTTGATCAGTTTGTCTTCGCCATTCCAGCTGTAAAGTTTTCTGATTTCTTCACCAACTTTTTCTGATGGATGTTCTGCAGCTTTCTTTCTCATTGCTTTGAAGTGTACCTGCTTGCCTGCATCAGACATATCCAGTAAGAAGTCTTTTGCAAATGTACCATCCTGGATATCGGACAGAATCTGTTTCATTGCTTTCTTTGTATCTTCTGTAACAATCTTAGGACCTGTGATGTAATCACCGTACTCTGCTGTGTTGGAGATAGAGTATCTCATGCCGGCAAAGCCTGACTGATAGATCAGGTCTACGATCAGTTTCATTTCATGGATACATTCGAAGTATGCATTTCTTGGGTCGTAGCCAGCTTCAACCAGTGTTTCGAAACCAGCCTGCATCAGTGCACAAACACCACCGCAAAGGACTGCCTGTTCGCCGAAAAGGTCAGTTTCTGTTTCGATTCTGAATGTTGTTTCCAGGACACCTGCTCTTGCACCGCCGATACCAAGTGCATAAGCTAAAGCCAGTTCCTGAGCTTTGCCTGTTGCATCCTGTTCTACAGCGATCAGACAAGGTGTACCTTTACCTGCTACATACTCACTTCTTACTGTATGACCAGGTGCCTTAGGTGCGATCATTGTAACATCGACATCCTTAGGAGGTACGATTGTTCCGAAATGGATATTGAAACCATGAGCAAACATCAGCATGTTGCCTGCTTCCAGGTTTGGTTCGATCTCATCTTTGTAAAGTGCAGCCTGTTTCTCATCATTGATCAGAATCATGATGATATCAGCCTTCTTAGCTGCTTCTGCGGATGTATAAACTTCAAAACCTTCTGATTCAGCTTTAGCCCAGGACTTGCTGCCTTTGTAAAGACCAATGATGACATGGCATCCTGAATCCTTTAAATTCTTTGCATGGGCATGTCCCTGGCTGCCGTAACCGATAATGGCGATTGTTTTGCCCTCTAATAATGAGAGATTACAGTCCTGTTCATAAAAAATCTTAGCCATTGTTATGAAACCTCCTGATAGTATAAAAATAAATGTATTAATAATGGATAATAAATACCTATTATTCTGTTATCAATTCTGCCTCCTAAAGGCTCTTTCCTTTCAAAGGCACAACACACTCTGAGCCACGCTCCAGACCTGTCAGACCTGTACTGGCAACTTCAAGTATCTCATAGCCGTCCAGCAGATTAATAAATGCATCCAGTTTCTCCTGCTTGCCTGTCAGCTCGATAATCATAGAATCTCTTGTCACGTCCACCACTTTACCATGGAAAATGCTGCTGACCGCCATTATGGACTGGCGATTCTCCGGAAGTACCCGGACTTTCACAAGCATCAGTTCACGACAAACTGAATCCACCGCTGTCAGATCTGTCACATAAATGACATCTTCCAACTTTCTGACCTGCTTCTCAATCTGTTCCAGTACCTGCTCATCACCATGAACAACTACTGTAATCCTGGAAAACCTTGGATCCAGTGTATCACATCCTGTAAAACTGTCCAGGTTGAAGCCTCGTCTGCTGAACATACCGGAAACACGACTGGTAACACCATAGTTATTCTCTACCAGCATTGTTAATATCTTCTTGCGTTCTTTCATGTTCAATTACATCCTTTCCCCAAAGCGACCTGCATGCATTCCCGGCAAACCTGCCTTTTTCGGTATGACTGTCAACGCTTATTTTAGCAATATGTCCTCAGTTTGTCAATAGATTTCACTGAATTGCAGTAATATTTTATCTGTTTAAAGTTAGAAAATTTGTTTTACTGCAAAAGGATTTTTCTCAATGCCAACATCCTGTATACATTCCGTATATTCTCTTCAACCATTGTCGTAAACTTTAAAATATGATACACTCCTATCAAAATATAATTTAGGAGGCGTGTATCATGATTAAAAATGTTGGTTTTATCGGTGCCGGTGTCATGGGCAAGTCCATGATCCGCAATCTGATGAAAAAAGGGTTTCAGGTAACAGTTTATTCAAGAACAAAGTCAAAAGCTGAAGACATTATCGCAGAAGGTGCCATCTGGCGTGATTCTGCCGCTGAGTGTGCTAAAGGTCAGGACGTCATCATCACCATTGTCGGTTTTCCAAAGGATGTGGAAGAAACTTATTTTGGCGAAAAGGGTATCATTGCCAATTCCGAAGACAATGCCATTCTCATTGACATGACCACTTCCAGCCCGAAACTGGCTGCTAAGATTTATGATGAAGCCAAAGCAGTCGGCAAACACGCATTAGATGCACCTGTCTCCGGCGGTGACTCCGGTGCCAAAGCAGGTACATTAAGTATTATGGTAGGCGGCGACAAAGAAATTTTCGAAAAAGCCATGCCTGTTTTTGAAGCTATGGGCACCAATATTATTTATGAAGGTGCTGCTGGCTGCGGACAGCACACGAAAATGGCCAACCAGATTGCCCTGACAGGCTGTATTGCCGGTGTCTGCGAAGCTATCACCTATGCCAGGAAAACAGGTCTTGATATTCAGACAATGCTTGACAGTATCAGTGCCGGCGCTGCAGGCAGCTGGCAGATGAGCAATATGGCTCCGCGTATGCTCAAAGGTGACTTTGACCCTGGATTCTTCATCAAGCATTACATCAAGGATATGAATATTGCCACAGAAGAAGGCCGTGAAGCCGGTGCTGACCTTTCTATTTCAGAAGCTGTTCTGGCTATTTACAAAGATCTTGAAGCCAAAGGCCTCGGCGATCTGGGCACACAGGCTTTGCTGAAACATTATCTGGATGTATAGAGAATTATCCGGATGCCGAATCACTGCCCCATCTTTTTGATGATGTACTGAACTAATTGAATTTGTAACTGTTCAGAGCCAAGCAAAATTTCAAAAAACAAGTTAAAATGCTTGCATTTTTAAGACTGTTTTTGAAATTTTATTTGGCGGATACGCCACACCGACGAAATGCGCAGCATTTTGGAGGTTAGCTCTGAACAGTTACTTGAATTTAATAAAATAGCAAAAGCACGTATATTTCATAATCTCCTTCAATGAATGAAATCATCTGAAACAATACGTGCTTTTGTTATATGCAAAACTTCTCGGCAACTCCTGATACAAAACTCAATTCTGACCAAATGAATTGTTGCCTATTTGAATTTCTACATTCTATTATAACTCTCTTTTCATATAAAACTGCTCCGAAAGTTTCATAGACCCCAGAAATAACACTGCAGCAATAACAGCCAACACAACCATATAAATCGGATTTTCCGCAAATACCGCAAATGCTCCGGATAATTGTGAAACCTCTGAGAAATCATATCCGCCAAAATTGACAAATGCTACACAAAATACGACAACAACAGCAATATACATCACCCTGCCTTTTTCTGAACCGTATTTAAAAATCATCGGCAGACAAATCGCAGAAAATGCATGTCCTACACTCCATATAAGGCAAAAAATATTCAATACCCATACTGGATTAAAAATACCTCTTACCGCACCCACCAGACTATGTGCAGCTGCTAACACAACCGACAGCCCAGCAATAAGTAAAAATGACATCAGATACTTTGAATCCACTACCTGTTTTCTCGTATAAGGCATTGTCTCACAATATTGCTGCCACCTGCTTTTTTCATCATAGGCCACTAAAGATACTGAATTGATACCGCATAACACCGCAGGATAGGCCAGCATAAACAAATTACCTCCATCAGCCAGAGAGCACACGCCAAATATCAATACAATCAAAGCATATGGCCGACAATATTTCAAAAGCATATAATAATCCTTCAACAATAATCCCTTCATTATGCTCTCCCCCTTACCATCATCACAAATAATTCTTCAATATCAATCGGACTGACTTCCCAGCCTGCTGGCAGCTCCGCTCTTCTTACAACAGCTTCAACTCCATATGGTGACTCCCTTTTTCCAATCACAGCCTGCGGATTCAGTTCCTTAAGCTGCTCGGCACTGCATCGAATCAAACCATACAACTCTGTCAGCCTATCTTTTTCCTCGCACAGCACCAACTGACCCTGATGCATAAATGCAATATAGTCACAGATCTTCTCAAGATCACTGACAATATGAGACGAAACAAGCACTGCATGATTTTCATCTCTTGTAAAATCATTCAGAAGATCAAGTACATCATCTCTCACAACCGGATCCAACCCACTTGTGGCTTCATCCAGAATAAGCAGTTTCGGATGATGAGACATAGCAACTGCAATGCCGATCTTCATCTTCATGCCCTTGGAATACTCACCAAATTTCTTCTGATCCGGAACTCCCAGTTTCACACAAAGCGCTTCAAAATAGTCTGAATCCCAGTTTTTAAAAGTGAGGGCCATAATATTGCCAACCTGCCTCCTGTTCAGACACTCCGGCAAGCCGACTTCATCCAACACAACGCCGATATCTTCCTTCAATGACTGCATCTCTGTCACATTGTCTCTTCCTAATATAGAAACACTTCCGCAATCCCGGTGGATCATATTCAGAATCAGCTTGATAGTCGTACTCTTTCCTGCACCATTCTCACCAACTAAGCCCATAATGCAGCCGCCGGGCAATGTCAGATTCAGATGCTCCAGATTGAAATCCTTATAGCTTTTACTTAAATCCCTGATCTCTATTGCATTCATTTACTCATCCTCCTCCAGAATACGAAACATCTCAATGATATCCTCCAGACTCAATCCACATGGCATCGCCAGCTTTCGTATCTCCTGTATATAGCCTTCAATCTTCTTCAAGTTCTCCTCACGCAGTAATTCCACATTCTTCGGTGCCACAAAACTGCCTTTGCCTGCAACTGTATAGATAAATCCTTCCTTCTCCAGTTCCTCATAGGCGCGCTTTGTTGTGATCACACTGATCCTCAGATCCTTCGCCAGACTCCTGATAGAAGGAAGAGACTCATCTTCCTGCAAGTCACCGCCGATAATCTGCGCCTTGATCTGTGAATAAATCTGATCATAAATCGGGGCACCGCTTTTATTATCTATAAAAATATTCACGCCCTTGCCTCCTTACTTACTGTATATACACAGTATATACAGTAAGTTCAGTTTTGTCAAGACACATCTCACGACTCTCTTATTTTATTTTTAATTCATAATTCTCCTGGATTTTATAAACTTTTCATTTAATCGACAACGACTTTTTACAGAATCTGCTTCCATGCCGATTTATAATAGTTGAACACTCGCAAAAAATAGATTATAATAAAAGGAGGATACACAATGACTACATTCTTTCAGGGAGGTGCTGCTATGCAGCTGCTTACAGAAAATGACTTTATTGATGACGGCCCTTTCACTATTGATGATATTTTCGCACTTCCGGAGGGACAACGTGCAGAACTCATCGATGGACAGATTTATGATATGGCCACGCCTAACCGTATTCATCAGACAATCAGCTTTTCCATCGCCAGAACTATTGCCGATCATATTGATGCAAAAAACGGCGGATGTGAAGTGTATATGGCTCCATTTGCCGTCATTATACAAAACGATATCAAAAATTATGTAGAACCGGATATCTGTATCATCTGTGACAAGGATAAACTCAGTGACAGAGGATGTGAGGGTGCTCCTGATTGGATCATTGAAATCGTTTCACCTTCCAGCCGTAAAATAGATTACATCATTAAGAACACCGCCTACTCCCGCGCCGGAGTCCGTGAATATTGGATCGTAGATCCGGCCAAAGCATGCACAACCGTCTATGACTATGACAAAGATGCCGCCCCGACAATTATCCCATTTGACCAGCCTGTGCAATGCGGTATTTTCCCGGATTTATCCATAACAGTATCTGACTATCTCAAATAAAAAATGAAATACCGGCTTTTGTGGATTTACGCAAAAAAATCTCTGCAAACAGGCTTATCGCCAAAGGTTTGCAGAGATTTTTTGTTCATGCAAGTACCATAAAAACCGGAACTCTTTATATCTCAATCTTTATTCATTTTAACGCTGCATTTCCTGCTTTGCCAGCTGTCTTCCCATATAGAGGCCCACACCAATCTGCATCAACGACGTTGCAGCAGTCAAGAAGAAAACATATTCTGCACCGAACTTCTCCCAGATGACCCCCAGTACAGCTGAAACAGTGATAGCCAGAATATGGTCAAGACTCAGTCCCACTGACAGACTGGCTGTGACTTCCGACGGATCAATAGCCAATTTTCTCATCATGAAGGCATGTACCATATTAAACTGCTCCAGCAGAAAGGCCAGTATGTACAGGCAATAAACAAGGAAAACCCAGATACCGTGACTGCCGAGACCGCCTCTTTCAAGAGCACCCGCCGCTGCGCCAAGGGCTGCAATCACAACAAGCAGATATCCTCCCTCGAAGATCATCGTATACTTCAAACCTTTTTCATCCAGCATTTTTCCGAGATATTTGCTGAAAAATGCACCGATAAAAGAGGTCACAATTCCAAGCAGTGCCACAGTATCTGCACCTTTTCCCATCAATTCGATGATAATCCACGGTCCGAACACAAGCTTGATTCGCTTCTGACAGCCATAGGCAACCAGCGTCAGATAATACGGCATGTACTTCTTTCTCATGACGAACTTGCTCTTTGTCTTTGCCTGAATCTGCGTCCTTGGCATAATTTTCTTCATGTAAACCAACAGTCCGGCTGCAATCAGCGACAAAATTGCTGCAATGACAAAAGGTTTCAAAATCTTATCCTCAAAGCTGAAGAATCCCCAACGATAGCCTGCAAAAATAACAAAAGCCGTCACCATCGTACACATATTTGCTTTGCTTTTGAAATTCCCCAGCGTCTTGCCGACTTCACCTTCTCTGGCCAGATCCATACTGATGGCATCGTTGAGAGGCATAAACAAATGCATACCCAAAGACTGGATAAACAGAAAAATCATCATCATGCCGTAGGACGGACTAAATGCCCCCATCACCATCAGACCAACCATCACCAACACCTGGGAAACAGCCGCAATGCCGATATCGCTGAATCCTGCCAGTGCTGAAATAATCAATGCACACAAAACCCCCGGCGATTCTCTCGGTATTTCCAGGAACCCTCTCTGGGCACTGTCCACATGGTAGACCTCTTTAAAATAGTTGGAAAATGTCGCCGAGCCAAGGCCTCCGGCAATAGCCGACAAACATACAACCAGCGTAAAAACAAAAACGGCTCTCTGAAGCTGTCTTTTTTTATTATTCTCTTCCATTATCCCTTATCTCCTCAGTCTATTCTTAATCCAGTAACTTTCTGACCATTGGCCCATCAAAAGTTACACTCTGCTTATGATCCACTTCAATCTGATACAGGGCGTTGGCCGCAATATGTTCTGCCGCCTGCTCCAGATCGCGGATACCTGTTGTATCTGCATAACATGCCACAATAGTATCCAATGCCTCATCTGTCACAATACATTCCTCCGGTTTCAGCTGCATCCTGCCAAGTACCTTCGGCAATGCAAATTTTGAGAAAATAATCTTCTTCTCTTCCGGCGTATAATCAGGAATGTCAATCACTGCAAAACGAGACATCAGCGGTGCACTGATCTGGCTCTTGTCATTGGCTGTGGCAATCGGATAAACCCCCACCGTCGGCACCATACATTCTATGTAATTATCTGTAAATCCAAGATTATCCAAAAGGGTCAGCAATACATCAGATGGATTGCCGTTGCCCTTGCCGGAAGCAGCTTTGTCCAACTCATTGATAATAAAGACAAGATTGGATGCTCCCGCCATAGAAAAAGCTTCCAAAATAATGCCCGGTTTGGCATTGGCATAAATACGGGAGCTTCCGGTCAACTGCTCAGGGTCATTGATGGAACTCATGTCCAGAGTTGTCCAAGGCAGTTTCAGGATTCTTGCCACCGCATAGGCGATCTGAGACTTACCGGTACCTGCAGGTCCCACAAGCAAAAGTCCGTAGGCCGGCAATGTATGGGTTCTGTTGATTTGAATAATGGTCTCGATAATACGCTGTTTCACCCGCTCCATGCCATAAAGTTCCTCATCAAGGATCCTGCGGGCCTCCTCCGGATCAATGGCCTCGAAATAATTATTCTTCCACTGAATATTCATCATAATGGACAGGGCACGCTGGGCATGTCTGCGCTCTTCCGGTGACACCTCATGAGACCTTGCAACCGCAAGATTTCTTCTGGCCCAAAGTCTGATATTGTCCGGAAGCGTTCTTCCCGCACAATTCATAAAATCCGTAATACTCTGCAGGCTGGTGAGCTTCATATCATCGCCCATTTCTTCCAATTCTTCATCCACCTGTTCTTCTGCCGGTGCATTGCTGGCCAGCAGTCGTTCGATCATGAACTGCAAAAAGCCGTCTTCAGCAGAAAGCTTTGTTCCTCCGCCGAAACCAATCTCACGGATCTTGTAAACAGCATAGCCATCCACTCTGTTCTGACCCGACAGTCGGACATTGATATGATTCTCTCCCAACCACTTCAGCAGACTGACAAATCTGGAATCAATCTTCAGGATATCCGCTGAAAATGCCCCATCTTCCTCCTGAAATTCAAAGGACGTCCGCTTCACCGGATTCGTAAACATACCGCATACGTGATGCTGCCATTGACGCTTTGTATTATCCAGGATCATAATCGGCTTCTCCGGTGTAGCTGTCTCCTCATTCGATTGAAATGTTGTATACGTGCACTCCGGCTGCCTGCTATCCTCCGGTGCTGCACTGAAATCAAAAACTGGCATTATTATCACTCCTCTTCTTTGTCTGCTCTAAAACACATTTATCTCCAAAAACATATAAACTCATTGTACCATATGATTGGCCGTGACTTCAATTGCTTCTGCATAATTATGCATTGTAATTCTAGAAAGCTAAAAAATCTATGAAATCATCTTTTATTTCTTCAAAAAAAGCCAACCGACACTCCACGAATATCGGTTAGCTTAATTTTTACACGGACTTACACACCATACGCCGCACTGGCGCCCAGCATATCTTCTATCCTCAACAGCTGATTGTATTTCACCACTCTGTCGCTTCGGCATGGTGCACCGGTTTTGATCTGGCCGGCATTGACACCCACTGCCAGATCTGCAATGAAACTATCCTCCGTTTCTCCGGAACGATGAGAAACAATCACTTTATAACCAGCCCTTTTTGCTGTCTCAATTGCTTTCATCGCTTCTGATACGGTGCCGATCTGATTGACTTTGATAAGAATGGCATTGGCTGCCCCCATCTGTATCCCCCGCTGCAGTCTGGCACTATTCGTTACAAACAGGTCATCACCCACTAACTGAACTCGATTCCCCAGTTCCCTGGTCATATGCACCCATCCTTCCCAGTCTTCCTCATCCAGTCCATCCTCAATAGAACGCAGCGGATACTTCTCCGTCAGTTTTTTATAATACGCAATCATTTCATCTGCTGAACGCACAACGGGACTGCCTTTCAGGCGGCTTTCCCCCTCGAAAATATATTTGCCTGTCTCGTCGTTGTAGAGTTCACTGGCGGCAGCATCCATCGCAAATGTCACATCTTCTCCCGGTTGATAGCCGGCCCTTTCAACAGCCCGCATCAGATAATCCAACGCTTCCTCTGCATTTTTCAAATTCGGTGCAAATCCGCCCTCATCCCCAACAGCTGTCACATGGCCATCATCCAACAATAGTTTCCGTAAAACATGATACACTTCTGTTCCCATTCGTAAAGCTTCCCTGAAGCAGCATGCTCCCACAGGCATAATCATAAATTCCTGAAAATCCAGCGCTGAGGTTGTATGTGCACCGCCATTGATGATGTTCATCATCGGTACCGGCAATATATGGGCATAGGTTCCTCCCAAATACTGGAATAACGGCAGCCCCGACATCTCTGCGCCGGCTCTTGCCGATGCCATGGAAACACTGAGCATCGCGTTAGCTCCCAGTCTCGATTTATTCTCTGTGCCGTCATAGGCAATCATCATACGATCCAGATGCATCTGCTCCGTGACAGAATGGCCTGCGACAATATCTTTGATATCCACATTCACATTGGCAACTGCTTTATTCACACCTTTTCCATCATAGCGATCCTTCTCATCCCGGTCCCGCAGCTCCAGGGCTTCAAACTTTCCTGTAGAAGCACCGGAAGGCACAGAAGCACGCCCCGCAATGCCTGCTTCACAGATAACCTCCGCCTCCACCGTAGGATTTCCTCTGGAATCCAGAATTTCTCTTGCCTTTACATCTAAAATCGGACAAAAAATACGCATCATGATACAGCCTCCTTTTAGCCGCGGCGTCTTCTAAGTCTTATGCAAGTTGTAAAATTCATTGATTCTAAGCAGGCACGCTCTCGCTGCACAACGCTGGCAGCGGTACTAAAACGGTACAAAACACCGTTTAAGGACCGGCCGCGTTGAAAGCACCTGCTTATGAATCAATGAATTTTACAACTTTTTCATATATTTTCTAAAGACGCCGCTGTCTATAAATAATCTGTATCAGTATGCGTATTTTTATTTATATTATTCGTCTATAAGTTATATAGTATTTTAACGCTAATAAAGGTTCTCTTATCTTCTCCGCATTTCCCAAAACGCTACAGCACTTGCAGCTGCCACGTTCAAAGAATCCACACCGTGGTACATCGGAATTTTAACGGTGTAATCACAGTCTGCTATAGTATTGGCTGCCAGCCCGTCTCCCTCTGTGCCAAGAACAATGGCCAGTTTTTCTTCATGAACAAGCTGTGGATCATCGATGCTGACGGAGTTATCATCAAGGGCCATGGCAGCTATTTTGAATCCCATTTCATGCAGCCGTCCCACAGCCGGCTCCGGCCATGACATCTGACTATTCATAAACGTCCAGGGAATCTGAAAAACGGTTCCCATACTCACACGGATGGCCCGACGATAGAGAGGATTGCTTGAAGCTGATGTCAGAAGAATGCCATCCATTCCAAGAGCCGCTGCTGAGCGGAAAATTGCTCCCACATTCGTCGGATTCATAACATCCTCCAGAATCGCAATTCTTCGGGCATTTTTGCAGACATCTTCCACTGACGGCAAACCTTTTCTTCGCATGACACAGAGCATACCTCTCGTCAACCCAAACCCTGTCAGCTGGGTCAGCACATCAAATTCAGCTGTATACACCGGAATATCCCCGCACTGAGCCAATATGGGAGCAGCCTGTCCCTCCACATGTTTCTTCTCAACAAGGCAGGATATCGGCTCATATCCTGCATCCAAAGCCGTCTGAATCACCTTTGGGCTTTCAGCAATAAACATGGCATTTGCCGGATCTTTGCGGTTCAACAACTGATTCTCCGTCCAACGGGCATAAATATCCAACTCCGGTGCTGAAAAATCATGGATTTCTATGATATTGACCATTTCCTTTTCCTTTCCAAACAGCAACTCTCAACTGCTTCCTGTCAAAATGACTCATCTAAAGCAAGGAGCCTATTTATTCAATAATCGTTCCACAAGATGCACGGCTTCCGCAGCATCCCGCGAATATCCATCGGCACCAATCTCATCTGCGAAACTCTGAGTTGTAACGGCACCGCCAATAATGATCTTGCTGCTGCAATGCTTTGCCTGTGCAAGTTCTACCACGTCACGCATTCTCATCATCGTCGTTGTCATCAGAGCAGAAAGGCCGATGATGGCCGCATGTTCTTTAACAGCCGTCTCAATAATGCATTCTGCCGATACATCTTTGCCGAGATCAATCACTCTGTAACCATAATTCTTCAGCATCAGCACCACAAGATTTTTGCCGATGTCATGAATATCGCCTTCCACCGTCGCCATAATGATGGTGGCTTTTTCCTCCTCATCATCCTTGATCAGCATTGGCTCCAGATAATTAATCGCCTTCTCCATGGTTTCCGCACTGGCAATCAGCTGGGGCAGGTAATATTTCTTCTCCTCAAACAGAACGCCTACCTTCTGGATAGCGGTGATCAAATGTTTTTGGATCATATCATCCGGCATAATACCGGCATCCAGACCTTCTTTTACAAGGTTAATAATACTGCCCTGGCTACCCTTCATCACAGCCTCAAAGATTTTCTCTCCCGGAGTCAGAACCACTGCTGCTGCCGCCGTGCTTTCTCCGCTCTGCTGTTCTTTGACTGCGTTCATGCGGTTGATATATCGGATATCTGCATCAGGATGATTCATCAACAGATCAGATGCAAAAGCAGCGTGCATCAAAAGGTCCTGGGACGGATTTGCAATGGCCATGGTAAGGCCTCTGCTAATAGCCATGGTCAAAAAGGCTGTATTAACATAGGAGCGTTCTGGCAGGCCAAAGGAAATATTCGACAAACCGCAGATGGTTGCCAATTCAAGCTGATCATGACAATAAGAAATCGTATCCAGTGTTTCAATGGCTGCATTTTTGTTGGCACCAATGGTTGCCACCAGGCCATCCACCACAATGTCCTCTTTATGGAAGCCCAACTCCAATGCACGATCCATAATTGTATGAATAATCTGAATCTTTTCATCTATATTCTTCGGCAGCCCCTCATCCGACAACGGCAACAAAATAAACATAGCACCGTATTTTCTCGCAATCGGAAGCAAATGTTCAAACTTTTCCTTCTCAAGGGAAATAGAATTGATCAACGCACGCCCCGGATAAACACGCAGTGCCGCTTCAATAATATCTACATGACTTGAATCAATGCAAAGCGGCAGATTCACTGCTTGGGTAACAATCTCAATGGACTTCAGCATCATGGCTTTCTCATCGATACCATTCATACCCATATTGACATCCAAAATCGATGCGCCTTTCTCTTCCTGAGCCAACGCCATATCCATGACCATATCCATCTGGCCTTCCCGAAGGGCTGCCTGCAGTTTCTTCTTGCCGGTTGGATTGATACGCTCACCCACAACCTTAAAACCGGCATCCAGTCCGATTTCCAGTGTCTGACGTTCCGAAGCCAGTACACGTTTGTATGTTTGGCTGACTGCCGGTACAGGATATGCCTTGGCTGCCTCCTTAAATGCCCGGATATGCTCCGGTGTTGTACCGCAGCATCCGCCCACAATGCCGGCCCCTGCCTCCAGAATCAATCTGGCCTCCGCAGCAAATTCTTCCGGTGTCATACGATAAACAGTCTCACCGTCAATCACTTCCGGCATGCCGTCATTTGGCTTGGCTATAATCGGAATATTGGCGTATGCCTTCATCTCACGGACAAGTTCTGCCATCTGTTCCGGACCGGTTGAACAATTGACGCCCACCGCATCAGCCCCCAAAGACTGCAAAACTACCATGGCTGTACAAGCGTCTGTTCCAAAAAGTGTTCTTCCGTCTTCATTAAAAGAAAGCGTCACACACACCGGCAAGTCTGTCACTTCGCGAATGGCAATCAGCGCCGCACGGCACTCATTCAGACTCATCATTGTCTCAACAACAAAAAGATCAACTCCCGCATCCACCAGATAACCGGCCTGTTCTTTGTAAATATCAATCAGTTCTTCAAATCCCATATCACCCATAGGTGCCAGCTGACGACCGGTCATAGTCATATCCCCGGCCACCAAACCTCTATCCCCGGCTGCCGCCTTTGAAATGGCTACAAGCTGATGATTCATCTCTTCAATCTTATCTACCAGCCCGTACTCATCCAGTTTGATTCTGTTGGCTGTAAAAGTCGGAGCCAACACAATATCACTGCCTGCCTCAAAATAAGCTTTCTGCAGCTGCATCATTGTATCCGGATGTTCCAGAATCCAGGCCTCCGGACACACACCCGTAGGCATGCCTGCCTTCTGCAGATTCGTTCCGGTGGCACCATCCAGAAAAACGATTCTTTCTCTGCACAATCGCTGAAATTCTTCTCTTGTCATCTATCTTAACTCCTTCTTCGCCTGTAAAATAATCCGTTTGATCAATGCTGCCCTGTTAAAAGGTGTCATCATATAATAACCGTCGCACACATCTTCCAGACGTTTCATCAAATCCACACTGATGGCTTCCGCCACATCTTCATAAGCCTCACGGCTCATACCGGCCTCATACCGCTCCAGCACCTGATCCGGCACATGAATTCCCGGCATCTCATTCTTGATAAAAAGCGCATTCTTCCTACTGACCAAAGGCATAATACCTGCTATAATCCTGCCGCCGGACTTTTCCTTCAGTTCCTTCAACCTGTCAATATCTTCCTGTCCGTAAACCGGTTGTGTCAGAAACCATTGTGCACCGGCTTCCATCTTCTGACACATTCTGGCTGCTATATTGTCTATGGAACCATTATTATGGTTCAAGGCACCGCCATAATAAATTGGGCGGCTGCCAAATACTTCCTGATTCATCGTCTGTATATACTTCATCAGCTTGATGGAATTGAAATTAAAAACGCTCTTAATACTCTCCCGGTCACCTCTGGCAATCGGATCCCCTGTTACGATCAGTGCATGCCGCAGCCCGTTCATCTGCATTCCCAGAAGCTGGGACCGATGGGCAATCATGTTCTTGTCACGGCAGCAGATATGTGGCATTGCCTCCATCTGTCTTGTATAACGCATCTTGATGGCGGAAGCAATCGAATCGGCTCTTGGTCTGGCCAGCGGAGAATCGGCCAGCGTGATCATATCTACATTAATATCCCGGAGTAAAGCTGCCCCTTCCATGAGTTTTGTATCATTGACATCAAAAGGCGGATCCAGTTCTACCACGAAAACCTTCTCCCCGCGTTCAAGTTTCTGTATAAAATCTGTTTTCTCCTCAACGGCTTCTTCCGCACAATTTTCCTTTCCCTCTGCACTATATACAGCAGGCATCAGCTTTTTGGGCGGTCTCACATCATTCACCAGCAGATCATGCAATCCCCTGATATGCTCCGGTGTTGTACCGCAGCAGCCGCCGATGATATCAAAACCAAGGGCTGCGATTCTTCCCATCATGTCTACATAATAAGGTACATTTTCAGAATAAAATGTTCTTCCCCTGAGTTCCGTCGGATAACCGGCATTCGGCAGCACTGTCATGTACTTGCCCTCAGGAAAACTCTGATTCTTCAGAAGTTCATACAAATGAAGAGGGCCCACCCCGCAATTAAAACCAACTGCATCCAGTTCCTTCATCGCTGCTGCTTCTAACAGAAGTGCCCGCACACTCAAACCTGATCGGGTATAGCCATTCCTGTTAAAACTGAACTGCGTCACAATGAATGCATCCGGACACTCCGCTTTAATATAAGCAATTGCCTTTTTCACACTGCGGAGCTCGGATAAAGTTTCAAATACAAAAATCTTTGCTCCCATCCCCAAAAAACAATCCGCCAGATGGATGTATTCATTCTCAACATCCGCAGCAGATTTCGTCTCATTCTCATCAATAGGCCCCATATCCGCAGCAATCCATACATCTCTGCCGCTGTCTGATACAGCCTGACACGCATTCTCCCAGGCTGCTTTTAACACTGCCTCAATTTCATCTGCCGAAAAAAACATACTGTTCACCGCAAATGTATTGGTACGAATCAACCGTGCCCCGGCCTCTATATACGCACGGTGAATGTCTCTGATCTGCTGCAGATCATCCAAATTTGCACGCTCTGCTAACTTTCCTTTGTATCCTGTCAAACGGTCGTACCAGGTTCCCATGGCGCCGTCCGTAATCAATCTGTTATTTGCCAAATATTCTCTGATATCCATAACTGTATCTTAATCCCCCCGGTTCTCTGTAATTTCCCATATGTAATGAATAACGGTTCGGACAGTCCTCACGCCCGCAATCCCTGCAGATCGTGCTGCAGCGCTTGTCTTTATCTGTTGTCAGAATACCGATAAACACAACCGATTTCATCGGTCTCAGCGCGCCGTCACGCGTCAGCCGGATGGCTTCACTGCATTGAATCTGCTTCAAAATATCTGCCATACTTCCATCTCCTCCTTCATCCGGATCAGGAAACTGATATTTTTCAATATAGACATTCTTCTTCACCAATTCATCTTCCAACAGTCCATATAAACATTGAAGAGCCTCCATTGCCAGACAATCTGCGGCATAACTGTCAAGAATCTGTCCCTTGTCAGACCATTTTTCCAAAAGCTGATCAATGCCTTCTCCAAGCGTCGCTGCCGCAAGAACTTCCTTTCCATGTACCTCATACCAAATCTCCGGTTCCAGTGCTCGCTGCATTCTGTACCAGACCATCTGTACATGAACCGATGACATCACAGTCTGCAGTTTATACTTCTTCAATAGTTCTGTCCAGTCCTCACTATTCAGTTCAACCACCGGTTTTAGATTCTGTACCATTTATTGTCACTCATTTCATACAAGTATAGTAGAGTTATTATAGCAGAATCCAATATTTTTCGCAACAAAATAAGCCGCCTGCTGCCCTGGTGATGACATATTCTATATCTAAACAGAATTTTCATCATTGGCAGTAAACGGCTTATTCTTAATTTCTTTTATCTTTTTATCAATCTACATCCATTTAAAGCGCATCTATTTGCTCTCAAGAATCTTCTCAACACTGACAAGCTTGACACAAAGTGCAAAAAGCTTGGCCGCAACAGCCAGTTCTTCAACTGTCGGATAAGATGGTGCAATACGGATATTGCTGTCCTTAGGATCCTTTCCGTATGGGAATGTAGCACCTGCACCTGTCATCACAACGCCTGCCTCTTTTGCCTTGGCAACAATCGCTTTCGCACAGCCCTCCAAAGCATCAAAGGAAATGAAATATCCACCGAGAGGCTTTGTCCATGTACCGATTTCAAGACCACCAAGTTCATCCTCCAGTGTCTGCTCAACCATTTCAAACTTCGGTCTCAGAATATCGGCATGACGACGCATCTGTGCTTCCACACCATATCGATCTCTGAAGAAACGAACATGTCTCAGCTGATTCAGCTTGTCGTGACCGATTGTCTGAACAAACATGTATTTGCGGATATCTGCCATGTTGGCATCGGATGTCGCAATAGCTGCAACGCCGGAACCAGGGAAGCTGATCTTAGACGTTGATGTAAACTTGAAAACCATATCCGGATGACCGGCCTTAGCACATTCTTCAAGGATCTCCAGGATTTCATCCCTCTTATCTTCATACAGATGATGGACACTGTAAGCATTATCCCAGAAAATTCTGAAATCTTCTGCTGCCGGTGTCAATGCCGCAAAACGTCTGACAACTTCATCAGAATAGGAATAACCCTGTGGGTTGGAATACTTTGGTACACACCAGATTCCCTTGACTGCCGGATCATTATTGACATATTCTTCTACCATGTCCATATCCGGTCCATCCTCATGCATCGGGATTGTGATCAGATCAAAACCAAAAGTCTCTGTAATCTTGAAATGACGGTCATAGCCCGGTGCCGGACAAAGGAATTTCACCTTGTCAAGCTTGCACCATGGTGTATGTCCAAGAAGGCCGAACATATAAGCTCTCGCTACTGTATCATACATCACATTCAGACTGGAGTTACCAAAAATCATAATGTTATTCGGATTCACTTCAGCAATAGAGGCCAACAGTCTCTTTGCTTCCGGAATACCATCCAGTACACCATAATTACGGCAGTCTGTGCCATCTTCACATTTCAGATCAGACTCACTGTGAAAAACATCCATCATTCCCATGGAAAGATTCAGCTGTGCGATAGAAGGCTTGCCTCTGGACATATCCAGCTTCAGCCCTTTCTCCTTGTATCCCTGAAATTCCTTATCAAGTTCTTCCTTCAAAGAGAGCAGTTCTTCTCTGCTCATTGATGCATACGCCTTACTCATCATTGTTGACATTCCCTTCTGATCACAGAGTGCAGACTGCGCTCTATGTATACCCTTTTATTCATAATACAAATTGCGCTCTTATTATAACGCTAAGCGATGAATGAATCAACAATCTTTTGCATTTTTTTGCAAGTTAATTAATATAATCCTGCAATTTCAGCATTTTTCGTGAATATTACCAGTGATTTTTGCATTAAATCGGTTTCTTTTGTCCATTATTTAAAATTACGATAACTGTCCCAGACAGTAAGGATCACTCAGCAAACCCTTCTCAACTTCTCTTTCTGCATGTCCATACCATCCGATATACCCTGCATATAGGTTGCCTGAAGTTCAGCCTCCTTCATCAGATACCATGCCTCTTCAATCCGATCCAATATCGCACACAACTCCGGTGAAAGCTCTTTCAGCATCTCTTCATATTCTTCACGTACCTCTTCTGATGCTTCCAGTTCTTCCTGATACTGATCTGATGTCTCCCACCATGCCATGTTCTGCAATCTCTGAATCTCTAACAACTGTTCTAATTCGACGATTTCCTTCCTCATTTTCTCCACCTCATCTTCTATTCTCAATGTTATCCTGCAACTCACATGTAAGCATTACAAACTATAACACAAAAATACCAGAATGGGTGTCGAAAGCCGTCGAACAGGCACCCCAAAGATTTCGACAAAAATCGGCATCCATGCGCAATCAATATCGCTGTTTCGAAAACAATATAGATTATCTCTCACTGCTGCTTCCTTTTTTGATGCCGCAGTCTGCTGAGAGATTCTGAGCGAATGCCAAGAAAAGAAGCAATCTGCTGATTACTTGCGATCCGATCAACTTCCGGCCACTTTTTACAGAACCATTCATAACGCTTATTGCCCGGCAAATAAAGCCGCTTGATATTGATCTCATTCTGAAATTCCAGCGCCTGATGCAGACATCTGACATAGAGCTTGGCCATTCTCGGATATTGCTGCATAAGGTCAAAAACTGCCTGCACCGGTATCTCCAAAACAGTGGTTTCATTCAGCACTTCTACACCGACAACCGACGGCGTTTCTTTTCCAACAAAAATTTCTACAGAATTCGCGACCATTCCCTTCTCTGTCATGAAAGAATCTGTCATTTCTGTCTGTGATTCATCAATAAAATAACATCGGAGCATCCCTTCAATAAGAACATAAACCTTCTTTTGAATATCACCAATATCGTAAATACAATCACCTTTTTTATAATGTACAATCTCCGATAAGCTTCCCAACTGCCCTGTCAACTCCGGATTATTTAATGGAATACATGCATTGATTGCTTCCACTGTTGTCATAACATCTCTACCCCTGTCCATTCTGTCTTTTCTCTATCATTTCCTTGATATCCATATAATCCCACTGCAGATCCTTTGTCACCAGAATATTTTCCAATGTTTTTGCCTCTTTTTCACTTTGCTTCATCTGTGCTTTCAGACGGCTCAATGATTCCGGACGCATTCTTAAAAAGGATGCAATCTGCTTATTACTTGCACTGGCCTCAACCTCCGGCCATTTTTCACAAAACCACTGATATCGTTCTTCAGCCGTCAGGTTCATTCTCCGATTATTAATGACGCAGAGATACATCATGGTCTTCTGCAGATATCCTGCATACACCCAGATCAATGTTGGTATTTCATCGGAAAGCTGAAGTATTTCTTTAATCGGAACCCGAAAAACCTCTGTCTCTGTCAATGCTGTCATCCCAACCGTTGACTGTTTATTGAAATTTTCTACATTCATGAAATCATTCTTCTCCGAAAAAAAGCACAGAACAACCGGATGCTGATGCTCATCATAAAAATATGTATAAACTGCCCCTCTCAGCAACATATAAAAATGTGTATAGGTCTCTCCTGCTTTATGGATTTCCTGCCTTTTCTTGTAAATGACTGTCTCTGAAATCTCACTCAGTCTTCTGATCACCGCTTGATCCTGTGTACGGAAAAGTTGCCTGATCAATTTTTCTGACACCATATATCATTACCCCTTATATTCATTTTTAAGTCATGATTCCATAATAGTAACATTTTAAATATAGAATTTCATTAACATTTGTTAATATAATTTTTGTTCTAAAAAAAATAAACAGGTTATAAAGCATGTTTCCTTTTCGCTCTATAACCTGTATTGTCCGTCCATTTCTTTTCTCACATCAGCAGACCATCAATTTTTTGTTATACCCAGCGCTTTGTTTCTACTTTTTCAAAACGGTATTTCTGCTGCACATCCGGGTATTTGGTTCTATCTACCTCACTCATAAACATCCCGTATGGTCTGGCACATGTTTTATACGGCGGATAAAGCGCTTCATAAATCACCAGTTTCTCACCTGTTTCCGTATGCTGTGCAAATGCCAGAACTTTGTATAAGTATTCCGCACTTTCCTCTGATACCCATTCCCGTTTGAAATGTCGAACAATATCTCCCACTTCAATGTCCCTTTCAAGAACATCCTCTGCAGCTGCTTCATCTCCCATAGATTCGGAATGACCATTCTGTTCATCCATCCGGACATTCTCTGCTGCCGCCTGCTCAGGCTTTCCCTGCGCATCCAGTTCAATATATTCCTCTCTGTCAATGGATACAGGAATACCTGTCTTTCCCTCAATGTGAACACCACCATACCAGGTACCTGTTACTTTACAGATATCTCCTACTTCGTATTCCATTGTATAATCATCTTTTTTCTTTATGATCTTTACTTGTTTCATGTTCTTCTCCACTTCTTCTGATTCATTACAATTCCCGCTTTTTCCGCACCGCTTCATTCGCTTTCCGTTTCACCGGATTCATCCGGACACCTGATTCACCCTCGACACCAATACATCCAGAATCTCCTTCGCAACTGCCAGTTTGTAAGTCAGTCTTGTAGGCTGCACTGCCAGTTCAATATAATAGGACTTCATGTCTCCGTTAATCACAATTGCAAAATACACCTGCCCAGGAACAGATGCATCCGGATTAGCCGGATCTATATTTCCCATGGTTCCTGTCACACCGATACCGATATCCGCTTGATAAGTTTTCGCACAGGCTGCTGCCATTGCCTCTGCTGTTTCCTTGGAATAGACCGTATACCTGTCAAGTATGTCGGCCGGCACCCCCTGCATAACTTTTGCCTCATTGCAATAAGTCACAAAAGCCCCCTTGAATACCGCCGAAGAACCCTCTGTATCAGTGATCAACGAAGCAATCTGACCGGAAGTCGCACTCTCCATGGTCGTGATCGTCATTTTCTTCTCTATCAGAAGTTTCGTCAATTGCCTGTATCCTTTCCTGACCGCTGCCTCCTCGTATTTTGCTCTATTATTCTCGGAGATTGCCTTTGCATTCACCAAACCGCCGCATTTATCACCCATGTCCGGCTTCTTCAAATTCTCTGTATATTTTTCAACCATACCTTTAAATTCTTCTTCAACATCCCTGTAAGGCCTTTCTCTGAAATCCGGTTCCGACATCAATATAGGCGTCTGTCTGCGCTCTTCTCCCGGCATCATTATTCTAAGTTCATGCTCCATCATCTCATCATCAATCTGCTTGCAGAACTTTTTCTCTTCGGGTGTCAGATCCGCCAATTCAAAATAATCATAAATGACATCCATGATCTGTGCCTCGATGTCCAGATAATTCGTCAGATAAGGTTTCACCGGCCGGATAATATCCGCAATATAAGCCTCACTGGCGTCATGCAGCAAACATGCCAGAACAATTCGCCCCGACCATCCTCTGGCAGCTGCTTCACTGGCACAATTCATCGAATGCTGCGCCACCGAAAAAAAATAGCGGATATGCCCACCGCCCCTGCAAACCAGGCTTAGTGCATGGGCAATATCCTCCACACAAACATCCTGTTTCATCATCTTCAGCGGATCAAAAATCCGCCCGGTAAAAGTATTCATTGCACTCATCTCATTTTACTCCTAAACACTTCTTCTGTCATATTCATTCGTTTAGCAGCTCCTTGAATAGTCAGAATACTGTCTTTAATCAAATTTGTTAAAATCTGAAGCTTTCCTTCTTCATGCTCTATACATGCCCGCTCTTTTATTATATCTTCTATAGCTGTACGCATATCTATCCTCTCCCTCAGGAATTTCTATAGACATATTTTTCTCTGTATCCACCATACTATCATCAGTCATTTAATTAATCAAGTCCATTTCCCGTTCAATTCTCTTTTCATTCTGCCCCCATTCGACACCCTTCGACAGATTCTGATATTCTTCGCCAGCAATAATCCAAATTCATAAACTTCATTCACGCCAATCGAACATACAAAATTAAAAGCCCGATCGATGAATCTTCCTTCGACCGGGCTTTTAATGAATTTCCTGTAATTTCATTTAATACACCTTCAACTTTCATAGAATTCGATTGGATAAATTATGTTCCTTTTGGACTATACCTCCTATTCATAAATTTGCATGTCCACTATGGGCCTCTGCCTTTCTTCATAATCATCATCTCCTCTGTTACATGTATAGCTGTTAACGACATCTATGTAAACTCGTGAGAGATTATTATTCGATTTGATCAAGACTTCTTATGCCATTGGACCGTCCTCCTGTTCTAAGACTCGACTACTTCTAACTATCCTCTTGGTCTAATACTGGAATAAACTTCCTTTGTTTCTGTTAGGCATCTCCTCTTTGTTGTCTTTATAGTAACACAGTTATTTTAAAACGTCAACAGTTTTCTTTATATTAATCTTCCAATTATAAATATTCAGAATTTTCACACTTTTTAAGTGTACTCACCTACTATATACGGCTTTCCCCCCTCTTCTCTCTTCCTGCAGAAACATTTCTATCTTCTTTCTGACTAATAAAAAAGCGAAACTGTCTGTACACAAATAAATATGCCTTCCAGTTTCGCTTTAAATCTACAAGGATTTGCAAATCTCTTATATCTATTACATTTTTAAGATGACATTGATTTTGTCTTTTAGTATATCTGCAAATATCTGACCATCTTCAGCTTTGCCTGCTACCGAACCATAATGTGTCGGTACTGCTGCTTTCGGATGAATCATTTCTGCCAGTTCAGCTGCCTCTTCTGCTGTCATTGTATACGTTCCGCCGACAGGAATCATAGCCACATCACACTGGATTTTCTTCACATCCTCATTGATATCCGTATCTCCAGCAATATAATAAGTCACCTCATTCATTGTCACAAGATAACCTACCCATTGATTCTGCTGCGGATGAAACTGTTTGCCAATGTTGTAGGCAGGCACTGCCTGAATCCTGACACCATTGATCTCCAGTTCATCTCCCGGAGCTACCAATTCTGTAAACTCCTCAGAAATACCGCTGTTGCTCAATGAATCCTTCATTGACTTCGGACAGACAAGAATCGTTGCTGCATTTTTTACCTTCGCCAGATCTTCCGGTGAATAGTGATCAAAATGTTCATGGGTCACGCAAATAATATCAGCATCATGGGTTTCTTCCTCCACATGAAATGGATCAAAATAAATGATCTGATTTCCTGCTATACGAATACTGCTGTGAGTTAAAACCTGAACTTCTTCATACACTATCTGTTACCTCCTTGCTTTTTCTCTATTCTACCATATCCGGCACTCTCTGTCCTTATGAAGCTGAATTTTCTTTGGCTTTCTTGAAAGCCTCATCCAATGTATGCCAACCCAGGACTGCACACTTTACTCTGGCAGGCATATGGGCAATATCTTTCAATGCAGAAGCTTCTTCCAACTGATCGATTTCCTCATCCGTCGCTTCTCCCTGAATCATACGCAGAAACATGTCACCAAGCTTCAATGCCTCTTCCTTTGTTTTTCCAAGGATCATCCCCAGCATAATGTCTGCGGATGCCTGGGAAATGGCACATCCATCTCCTACAAAGGCACCATCTTCAATGACATCATTTTCAACTTTCAATTTCAGAAAAATATCATCTCCGCAGTTTGGATTGACTCCTTCCAGAACAATATTGGCATCCGGAAGATCATGTTTATACTCCGGCCGCAGATTATGTTCTGTCAATATTTCATTATAAAAACTTCTACTCTCCATATCCCATTCTCCTTCTTATGCTGGCAACGCTCTTTACAAAAGCATCCACTTCATCCAATGTATTGTAAAACATAAAACTTGCTCTTGTCGAAGAATGAACGCCAAGATAGGTCAGAAGCGGCTGAGCACAGTGATGACCGGCACGAACATCAATGCCGTCTGAAGCAAGGATTTCACTGACATCGTGCGGATGAACACCATCTATTGTAAAAGATACGATACCTGTATGGTTTGCCGGATCTTCAGAGCCCATCACATGTACATGCGGCACCTTAGCCAATCCTTCCATCGCACGCTGTGTTAAGGCCAGTTCCTGCTCCTGGATAAAATCAAAGCTTACCTGATTCAGGTAATCAATGGCAGCCGCCAACCCTGCTGCACCGGCAGCATTCACTGTTCCGGCCTCAAATTTATGCGGTAATTCCGCAAATACTGCCCCTTCTCGTGTCACGGAATCTATCATTTCACCGCCGGTGAGAAATGGCGGCATTTCTTCGAGCAATACTTTCCTGCCATATAATACACCGATTCCCATCGGCCCCATGAGTTTATGCCCTGAAAATGCCATAAAATCCACATCCAGTTTCTGCACATCCACAGGCATATGCGGTACACTCTGCGCACCATCCATTACAACCACTGCGCCTACTTCGTGTGCGCGGGCCACGATTTTCTCTATCGGATTGACACATCCGAGAACATTGGATACCTGAGCCACTGCCACCAGTTTTGTCTTCTCATTGATTACCGTCTGAATCGTTTCATCTGTCAATGTGCCGTCAGTTTCACACTCCATAAACTTTAATTCAGCACCGGTCTGACGTGCCACCATCTGCCATGGCAAAAGATTGCTGTGATGCTCCATAATAGTGACCGCAATCTCATCTCCAGCCTTCAGATGGCTGAGGCCATAGCTGTAGGCCACCAGATTCAGCCCTTCTGTTGTATTTCTTGTAAAAATAATCTCTTTCTTGGAAGTTGCATGAATAAAATCACGTACTGTCGCTCTGGCGTTCTCACAACTCTCGGTAGCCTTCAGACTGAGAGGATAAAAGCCTCTCAGCGGGTTCGCATTTTCTGTCTCATAAAAAACCTTGACTGCATCCAGTACAGCCTGCGGGCGCTGGGCTGTTGCTGCATTATCTATATAAATCGTATCCTCATTCTGTAAAAGAGGGAAATCTTTTCTGTAATCACTGGCTGTCATTGCTCATCACCTTTGTAAGCTGGTCTGCTACAATCCTTTCTGTTTCTTCATCCTGTATATGCTGGTAGAGGACTTCAAGTTTTGCTTTTGTCATGATATCCTCGGCTGTCTCCTGATCGATGCCTCTGGCCGCAAAATAAAATAATGTTTCTTCATCCAGTTCACCAATGGTTGCGCCGTGGCTGCCATCTACATCCTCTTCTGCGCAAAGAATCAATGGAATCGTCTTATTCTCCACATCATCCCCAAGCAGCAGTACATTCTCAGTTTCTACACCTTTGGATCCCGATGAACCGCGTTTAAAATCAATGGAACCTCTGAAAACTTTCTTTGCCGCATCTTTTAGTGTACCGTCTACCTGAATGTCACAATTTGTCTTCTTTCCCCAGTGGTTGATAACCAGATTCATATCCAATGTCTGCTGCTTCTGGCCAATATAGCCAATCTCCGTATGTAGTTCAGACTGGTTGCCTTCCAGTTCTGTCTGAATGCCGTTATATACATCACCTCTGCCGACAAACATCTGAAGAACATCAAGCTTTGCTGTCTCGTCGCAGACAGAACCTACTGCGTTCAGTAATCTCTGTCCTTCATCCAGCATATTGATCTGTATCAGACGAATCGTGCTGTTTTTCCCAGCATAAAGTTTTGTTCTGAATGCCAGATCGCTCTGAGCCTTTTTGCCGGATGTAAACTTCTCAATCACTGTCACACGGGCATTTTCTTCCGCTGCAATATAAACAGTTCCCGCTGCATTCTCCTTATCTTCACTGCTGATATCCAGTCTGATGACTCTATCACCGACTTCAGCCTTTGCTGTAAACTGTAAAATCGGAAGATTCTCATCTTCAAATATCGCATCCGCCTCAGCGCCGACGCCTGTTGTCATTTCCTTTATATTCAAACCGGCTTCAGATACCTGTTCCGGCTCTTCTGCCATCACCATGCAAGGCTGCACATCCCCATTCCATTTCACTGTTGTATCATTTAAATGGAGCCAGTACCATGTTTTGGATGGCAGCGGATTAATCTTTAATGTCTCATTCTCTTTCATCTTCAAATCCTCCTTTACCCTATCCAATACTGCCTTTCATTTCAAGTCGAATCAGATTGTTCATCTCAAGTGCATACTCAAGAGGCAGCTCCTTTGATACGTTGTCCGCAAATCCACTGACGATGCATGCTCTTGCATCTTCCTCGCTCATGCCTCTGGACATCAGATAGAAAACAGCCTCGTCACTGATACTGCCGATCTGTGCTTCATGACCTACATTAGCATTCTTGGTACGGATATCCATGGCAGGGATCGTATCTGATCTGGATTCCGAATCCAGCATCAAAGACTGGCAGGAAACCGCAGATTTTGCACTTTCTGCACCTTTATTCACAACAACGGATGAACGGAATGTACTGATACCGCCATCCTTTGAAATAGATTTAGTATTAATATAAGAACTTGTATTTTCTCCAATATGAACAACTTTGGCACCTGTATCCAGATTCTGGCCTTTGCCGGCAAATGTAATGCCTGTAAATTCCATCTTGGAGTCACGGCCTTTGAGAATGCTCATCGGATACAGATAGGAAACATGTGAACCAAAGGAACCGGATACCCATTCAATGGTACCTCCTTCTTCTACCAATGCTCTCTTTGTGTTCAGATTGTACATATTCTTGGACCAGTTTTCAATCGTCGAATAACGAAGTCTTGCATTCTTGCCCACAAAAAGCTCCACACATCCGGCATGCAGATTGGCGACATTATATTTCGGTGCTGAACAGCCCTCGATGAAATGCAGATCGGCCCCCTCATCCACAATGATCAGTGTATGCTCAAACTGTCCTGCACCAGGCGCATTTAATCTGAAATAAGACTGAAGCGGAATTTCAACAGAAACCCCCTTCGGTACATACACAAATGAACCGCCGGACCAGACAGCCCCGTGAAGTGCGGCAAACTTATGATCTGTCGGTTTCACCAGCTTCATAAAATGCTTCTTCACCATATCTGCATATTCACCGGTCAATGCACTCTCCATATCGGTATAGACAACACCCTGTGCAGCGACTTCCTCACGAACATTGTGATAAACCAACTCGGAATCATACTGGGCACCGACACCGGCCAATGACTTTCTCTCTGCTTCAGGAATACCCAGACGCTCAAATGTATTCTTAATATCTTCCGGCACATCGGACCATTTGGCTTTCATCTTCGTATTCGGTCTGACATAAGTAACAATCTGATCCATATTCAAGCCTTCTATAGATGGCCCCCAATCCGGCACTGCCATCTCATTGTAAATTTGAAGAGAATGCAGACGAAAAAGTTCCATCCATGCAGGATCATGTTTCTCTTTGGACAATTTCTGCACAATTTCAGGCGTCAGTCCTGCTTTAATCCTGTATGCGTCTTTTTCATCATCTTTAAAATCATATATGCTTCTATCTATATCTTCAACTTGACTCTTTTCTTTCACCGTCAGTCACTCCTTTCCCACGCCGCTTTTACTGCTCCTGAGTTTCATAACTTCCGAATCCGTTTTCATTGATCTCTTCAACAAGGGATGCATCTCCAGTCTTGATAATCCTGCCTTCAACCATGACATGGGTATAATCCACATGCAGTGCTTCCAGAATTTTTGTACTATGTGTAATAACAATTAAACTGCCTTTGCATGTCTTCTGGTATTCTTCAATACCTGCTGAAACTGTACGTACTGCATCCACATCCAGGCCAGAGTCTGTCTCATCAAGGATGGCCAGTGAAGGTTTAAGCATCAGAAGCTGAAGGATCTCTGCCTTCTTCTTCTCACCGCCGGAAAAGCCCACATTCAGATCACGTTCCGCATAAGACGGATCCATCTGCAAAATAGCCATTGTCTTCTCAAGATCTTTCTTGAAATCCCACAGTTTGATTCTCTTGCCGGTTTTCTGTTCCAGTGCATTTCTAATAAAGGAACTCAGTGTCACGCCTGGAATCTCAAGCGGATTCTGGAAAGAAAGAAAAATACCGTCTTTTGCACGCTCATTGACTGGTTCCGCCGTAATATTCTTGCCTTTAAACCATATTTCGCCGGACTTCACAGTATAACGTGGATTGCCCATCAGTGCATAACCGAGGGTAGACTTACCTGTACCATTCGGTCCCATCAAAACATGCGTCTCCCCTTCACCTATGGACAGATCCACGCCATGAAGGATTTCTTTATCTTCAACATCAACATATAAATCTTTTACATTCAATAACTGCTTGTTCAACATTTTTATGCCTCCTACTTGTTTCTTCTCTATTATAATTATGCTGTATTTTCCTGTGTTATCTGTATCTATTCATCGAAACGGCCCTTCCCAGCCACATCAGCCAGTGTCATATTATCCAGATAATCTGTGATAACATTCGACAATCCCTGCCATACTGGCAGCGTGCAGCAAAGCTCTGCTCTCCCGCAAGGTTCTGCATTATCCTTGAGACAGGATACAGGTGCCAGTGTTCCTTCGGTCAATCGAAGAATGTCACCGACTTTATATGCCTCCGGCTTTCTGGTCAGATGATAACCGCCGCCTCGGCCGCTGGTTCCTTCAATATAGTGTTCCTTTGACAGCATTCTGGCAATACTCTCAAGATACTTCAGAGAAATACTCTCCGCTTCCGCTATCTCTTTCAGCGGTACAAACTCCCGTTCTGCATTGACCGCCAGATACGTCATAACCCGCAGTGCATAACGCCCCTTTGAAGAAATCATTATCATCCTATATTCATTCCTTTCCTTTTTCTATGGGTATGATATACCCATTTACCTACTATGTCAATAGGCAATTAAAATAGTGCGTCATCTAAACAAAAAAACACCCGCCGGATTTATTCCAGCAGATGATTTTCATTCTGTATACCGTATTTAATTTGTAACTGTTTTTTGAAATTTTATTTAGCGGATATGCCACACCGATGAAATGCTTAGCATTTTGGAGGTTAGCTCTGAACAGTTAGTTTAATTTCTTGAACACTTCTCTGCATCTATCGCCAGAACAAACATCAGCACATATAATGCATCTTCCGGATTCACGATATCCATCACGTAAGTGTCCGTCATATGAAAAAGCTCCTTCGAAATTGCAGCAATCCTCTGTCCGCCCGGTCCAACAATCGTATAGTCCCATTCCATATAACCGCCCTCGATATGCCAGCCGTTAAAATCAATATCGTATTTCGGTTTCAAAAATGTCAATTCTTTCTGGATGCAGCCAATATATCTTTCTTTTTCATAGACTTCAAACTTCGGAAGCAATGTCAACACCTTCTCTTTGACTGTCCCGACTTCTTCACCGTAAACACTAAAAATCTTCAGACAATGTCCCCAAGCCAACTGCCCTTTAACAACATAAACTGTCTGTTCCGTTTCATCATATATATCATAACTGTCAAACCATGAAAACAAACGCTGCTTAAACAATAACTTCGTTTCGAACACCTCCTTCAAGATCTTTCCAGACAAAATCCGATCCTTCCCAAGTCATATACCCATGATAACTGTTTTCTTTCGGGATGGATACCGAACCCGGATTCATATAAATATAGTTCTCATGCGCCACACACTTCGGAACATGAGTATGACCGTGCAAAAGAATATCACCTTTATGCAGCGGCGGCAAATTTTTCTCATTGAAAACATGCCCATGGGTTGCAAAAATCATCCGCGTACCTGCTGTCAAAATTGCATATTCTGCCATCACCGGAAATTCCAGCACCATCTGATCCACTTCCGCCTCGCAGTTTCCCCGGACACAGAGAATATCGTCTTTCATTCCATTCAAAAGCTCAATAACTCTTTTGGGCTGATATCCCTCCGGCAAATCATTGCGGGGCCCATGATATAAAAGATCACCTAACAGCAGCATCCGATCTGCCTTTTCCTGTTTGTAAGCCTCAAGCAACTTTTCCAGATAAGCGGCCGAGCCGTGTATATCTGATGCAATCATCCATTTCATCTCTTCTTCTCCTTCCGACAATTCAACGCTCATTCCTTTATCTATTATTGTCAGAACAGAATGATTCGTCAAGTACTCTCTTGCACATTCATGGATAAACGGAACTTTTATGGGCGAAAATTCTTCAATGCATCCATCGTCTGCTGAATCAGTTCTTCCAGACTCCATTCAAGCATATCTGCCCCTCGCTGGATAACTTCTCTGGAAAATTCTATTTCTTCCATAATTTATTCTTGTAAACATAAAAAGCACGTGAGATTCTTACCTCACGTGCTTATCTTATATGTGTACAAATGCCATTTTCACAAAAAGCAACTGTATTATACTATTTTTCTAACAAAGGCCTTAGAACTTGCCAGCTCTTGCTGCTTCCTCAACACTAACTGCAACAGCAACTGTAGCGCCGACCATTGGGTTATTGCCCATACCGATCAGACCCATCATTTCAACATGGGCCGGAACAGATGAAGAACCTGCGAACTGAGCATCAGAATGCATACGTCCCATTGTATCTGTCATACCGTAGGAAGCAGGACCTGCTGCCATGTTGTCCGGATGAAGTGTACGGCCTGTACCACCGCCGGAAGCAACTGAGAAATATTTCTTACCCTGTTCGATACATTCTTTCTTGTATGTACCTGCTACAGGATGCTGGAATCTTGTAGGGTTTGTAGAGTTACCTGTGATGGAAACACCTACGTTCTCGTGATGCATGATTGCAACACCTTCCTGAACATCATCTGCACCGTAACATTTAACAGATGCACGAAGACCTGTTGAATATGGTTTTTCATATACAACGTTCAGCTTGTTGGCTTTGTAATCAAACTGTGTCTCAACAAATGTGAAACCGTTGATACGTGAAATAATCTGAGCAGCATCTTTGCCAAGACCGTTTAAGATAACACGAAGTGGTTTCTGACGAACTTTGTTGGCTTTTTCAGCGATACCGATAGCACCTTCTGCAGCTGCAAAAGATTCATGACCTGCAAGGAAACAGAAACATTCTGTTTCTTCTTCAAGCAGCATCTTGCCAAGATTACCATGGCCAAGACCAACCTTACGATGGTCTGCAACAGAACCCGGGATACAGAAAGCCTGAAGACCTTCACCGATTGCTGCAGCTGCATCGGAAGCCTTACGGCAACCCTTCTTGATAGCAATTGCAGCACCGACTGTATATGCCCAACATGCATTCTCGAAACAGATTGGCTGAATCTTCTTAACCTGTTCGTATACATCAAGACCTGCGTCCTTTGTGATCTTCTCTGCTTCTTCGATAGAAGCGATACCGTAGCTATTTAAAACAGAATTGATCTGATCAATTCTTCTTTCATATGATTCAAATAAAGCCATTTTAGATTACTCCTTTCTCGGGTCGATAATTTTAACTGCATCTGCTACACGGCCATACTGACCTTTTGCCTTTTCCCATGCAGTGTTAGGATCATCGCCATTCTTGATAAAGTCAGTCATCTTTCCAAGGCTTACAAACTGGTAACCGATAACTTCATCATTCTCATCAAGGGCAAGGCCTGTAACATAACCTTCTGCCATCTCAAGATAACGAACACCTTTTGCCTTTGTACCATACATTGTACCAACCTGAGAACGAAGGCCCTTGCCAAGGTCCTCAAGACCTGCACCAACTGCAAGACCGTCATCAGAGAATGCGCTCTGTGTTCTGCCGTATACAATCTGAAGGAACAGCTCTCTCATTGCTGTGTTAATTGCATCACAAACAAGGTCTGTATTCAGAGCTTCCAGAATGGTTTTGCCCTGTAAAATTTCAGCTGCCATAGCCGCTGAATGTGTCATACCTGAACATCCGATTGTCTCGACTAAAGCTTCCTCTATAATACCTTCCTTAACATTCAGTGTCAGCTTGCAGGCACCCTGCTGTGGTGCGCACCAGCCAATACCATGTGTAAAGCCGGAAATATCTTTAATTTCTTTGGAATGAACCCATTTGCCTTCTTCAGGGATTGGAGCAGGCTCATGTTTTGCGCCTTTTGCAACAGGGCACATTAATTCTACTTCATGTGAATAAATCATTTTGTGACTCCTTTCAAATATGTATCATGCAAAATTTACATCATATCTGTTTACTATTTTCCCATCAATTCTCAATGAAGTCCAGTGTTTTTTGCTCATTTTTTCATTTTTGGCATCTTTGATAATTTTATGACAAAAACAGGATTGTTCTTGCATCAATACATCTAATATTTGTTTTCGGAATAGCAATATGTAGAAAAATCATAGAAAATCTGTATTCATATACGTTAAAATCACAGTGATTATCACAAAAATGACAATCCACCCATCGATCACTCGTCCTTTTTCACCGTCATTTTGCAGACTTCGACCATTCATCCGAAAGGTACTGTAGATCAAAATGCCATTTAAAAAGATGAAAATGGCCAGCACAACAGCCATTGTCACCAATTGCTGAATAGGCACATCGGATAATGTCTGTGATACAGATTCCGTCACTTGCTGCTGATTCACCGCCGCATCCGCTATTAGTCTCTGATTGGCCATGAAGTTCATTGTCACATTGAAACCATTCAACAGGAAATGCATCAGCATGGATGTATAAATTGAACCGGTTGCCTCAACCATCAGTGCCAAAACTATCCCCAGATAAACCGCATACAGCATTTGATTGAAATTCAGATGAAACAGCCCGAAAGCCAATGCACTAAGCCATATTCCCGTCGTCTTAGCCCGCTGTCGGTATGCGCCGTACAAGATTCCTCTGCATAAAAATTCCTCATTAAACGCTGGCATCACTGCCATCACAAACAGCATTGGAAAATACCCCATTCTCATCATATAAGGCATGACTTCCATCACCTGGTTTTTCACAAAAAACATAGAAAAACGATTCAAAATCACCACAACCGGGTACGCAGAAATAATCACGGCCACCGCCATCTTGATGTTGGCATTGGATATCGGTGTAAAAAGCATTCTTTCTGACAATTGCGGTCTGTTCTTCCGATATCGTATCAGCATCCACAATGCTCCTGGGAAAATCAGCATCACCTGTCCCATGATGACATGAAACATAACATCATGGAGAGGTATCCACTGCATCAGCCACTGATAGCCCATATACATGGCAAAAGTTATAATCAACAGCAAATGGGCCTCTGTGATCTTTCTGCGCATACTATGCCTCTTTCTTTACAATCTGATCCTGCGTTTTAAAAATATGGGCTGCTGGTACATAACCGCGAACAGAGGATGTCGGATAAACATTCACATTCGGTCCAAGCACTGTACCCGGATTCAGAACACTGTTGCATCCTACCTCTACACAGTCTCCCAGCATTGCACCGAATTTCTTGAGACCAGTCTCAATATTGCCTTCACCGGTATGAACAACCACCAGCTTCTTATCTGACTTAACATTGGAAGTAATAGAACCGGCTCCCATATGTGCCTTAAATCCAAGAATGGAATCTCCCACATAATTATAATGCGGTACTTGAACTTTGTTGAAAAGTATGACATTTTTAAGCTCAGTTGAATTACCGACAACTGCACCTTCACCCACAATCGCATTACCACGGATAAATGCACAGTGTCTGACTTCTGCACCCTTGCCGATGATCGCTGGTCCATGAATATACGCAGATGGGAATACAGTCGCATCCTTTGCAACCCACACATCTTCACCTCTGTATTCATAGTCTTCTTCAGGCAATGTTGGTCCAAGTTTCTTGATAAAATCACCAATCTTCGGAAGTGCTTCCCATGGGTAGGTGACGGATGACAATAACTCTGCTGCAATTGTTTCCGACAATGTGTACATGTTTGCAATTTTTAATCCTTCATACATTTTGAATACCTCCATTTATTCTATATAAAAGTTACTCTGTTGAAACCTTACCTGTCTGCTTCTTCGCATTGGATGAAACTTTTTTGATCGTCTTTCCTTTTGCTGACGGGCGTTGTTCTTTCTTGTAAAAAGCTGCACACCGGTCATAGTTGCCCCGCAACTGATACTGGTTATGTAAAACCATAACCCTGCCTGTACGATCAGATATAAATCGTTCCAGTTTCTCCATATAAACATCCGATGTAATACTGCCTTCCGCCACATACGTTAGTCCTTTTTCCCAACTGGCTGTTAATTCTGGATTCAGCAGTGATCGAATGGAGTTATCTACAACTTCATAGACCATCTCTCCCAGCTGTGTCGGTGTCACAATCTGTGTCTTTTTATTCAGCGCCAGATAACGGATTGTAACAAGCTTTTTGAGAATCTCTGCCCTTGTCGCACTTGTTCCGATTCCGGAACCTTTGATCTGAGCTCGCAGTTCCTCATCTTCGATCAGCTGTCCTGCATTTTCCATTGCCAGAATCAGTGAACCGGAATTGTAACGCTTCGGAGGCGACGTCTCGCCTTCTTTGATCATCAACCGTTTCACCGGCAGATGGGAACCCTTTTTCAAATCCTTCAGCATATCCAGAAAGGCTGTATCACACCCTACATCTTCTGTTTCATCGTCCTTTTGTCCCTGTGTATTCTGAGCTTTCTTCGGAATACCGGCAACTTTCAGATAGCCTTCATCCGTCAAAACCTTGAAACTGGCATAAAAACTCTCTGTCCGCACCTTCAATGTCATGGATAACTTTCTGTACTGTGCCGGCGGATAAAAAATACTCAGGAAACGTCTGCAGATAGCTTCATAAACGCTTTCTGATTGTGGATGAAGACTTCTCAGAGCCCCCAGCCCCTGACCGGTTGGAATAATTGCATAATGATCTGTAATCTGTTTGTCATTGGTATATCGCGTAGATGCAATTTTCTTATAGCTCCCCATAGCCAGTACTTTATCTGCAAAAGCAGCAAAAGCCGGTACCTGTTTCAAGCCGCTGATATTTCTGTCGATTTCCTTCGCTACAGCCGTCGAAAGGACTCTGGCATCGGTTCTCGGATAAGTCACCAGTTTCTTCTCATATAACTCCTGGACTATTTTCAGTGTTTCATCCGGACTGATTTTAAACATACGCGAGCAATCATTCTGAAGTTCCGCCAAATTATATAAAAGCGGCGGATTCTTCTTCTCTGTTTTTCTCTCAATGGCTGTGACTTCCGCTTCCATCGGTTGCACACGCTCAATATATGTTATCAGCTTCTGTGCATCCTCTTTCGTCTTAAATCCATTCTCTTTATATAAAACCGGTTTCTGCCATGCCACCGATTCTTCTGTCACACGCCATTCAGCCTCCACTTCCCGTCCCAGGATATCCGCAGCAGCAAGTACCCGATAAAACGGTGTCTTGACAAAATACCGAATTTCACGTTCTCGCCGCACCACCATGCCAAGCACACATGTCATTACGCGCCCCACAGAAATAACGGTATACTTCGTACCAAGATAATTAGACATCGACTGCCCGTATTTCAGGGTCAGCAGTCGTGAAAAATTAATTCCCATCAGATAATCTTCTTTGGCTCTCAAATAAGCCGCATCTGCCAGATGATCATATTCAGACAACGGCTTAGCTTCCCGGATGCCTCTTAAGATTTCTTCTTCTGTCTGAGAATCAATCCACACCCTCCGTTTATCTTTGTCCCCAACATGTGCCATCTGATCCACCAGGCGATAAATATATTCTCCTTCTCTTCCTGAGTCGGTGCAGACATAGATGCAAGTGACATCCTCTCGATTCAGCAAACGCTCCACAATACGAAACTGCTTTTTCACATCATCAATTAATTCATATTTAAATTCTTCAGGCAGAAACGGCAATGTATCCAAAGACCATTTCTTCAGCTTCGGATCATAAACTTCCGGATAACTCATCGTCACCAGATGTCCGACACACCATGTCACAACTGCATCTGCTGACTCAAGATAGCCATCCGATGCACGTCCGCCGACATTCAATACTTTGGCAAATTCTTTGGCCACACTGGGCTTTTCTGCTATATATAACGATTTACTCTGCACTCTCTATTCTCCGTAAATTTTATATTATTATCTGTCATTTTTGTTTATCACATATTTTATCACACTTGTCAAGTCGTGAAAAATTTTTCCGAATCCTTTTTATTCGTGTTATAATACACTTATCTGCATTTTGGTGCAGACAAATAAAATCATATTAAATCATTTATCGTAAGGAGGTTTATAATGACACCAAAACAACAGTATTATAAAAATATTGCAGATACAATGATCTCAAATCTTAAAAAACGCGGTTTTGAAGCTGATTATGTTCCTGACAGACAGGCCGCACTCAGGGCTATCGCACCTTATCTGACCAAAGGAAACACTGTATCCTGCGGCGGTTCTATAACCCTTACCGAAATTGGCTTCAATACAGCCGTCAAAGAAGCTGACTGCATCTTTCTTGACCGTACAATCGCCAAGACCCAGGAAGAAAAAGATGCTGTCTATTCCAAAGTTGCAGTCTGCGATTATTACTTCATGAGTACCAATGCCATCACAACAGATGGCCTTCTGGTCAATATTGACGGCACGGGCAATCGTGTTGCTTCTCTTATTCATGGCCCTAAAAATGTCATCATTATCGCAGGCATGAACAAAGTCTGTCCTGATCTTGATTCCGCCTACAAACGTGTCAAACTGTCAGCAGCACCTCCGAATACTGTCCGCCTGAACCGCAAGACGCCTTGCGCTGTCACCGGTCAATGTGCAGACTGTCTGAGTCCGGACTGCATATGTACCCACACAGTGATCACCCGCCGTTCCAATATTCCGGGCAGAATCAAAATTCTCCTTGTAGGTGAAGAGCTTGGCTACTAAGATGCAGCATCAGTTATTATTCTTCGATATTGATGGGACATTATTATCCAATGCCACCCATCAGATTCCGAAAAGTGCTCTTTCAGCCATCGATGCTGCTCAGAAAAATGGGCATCTGGTTTTCATCAATACCGGACGAACCATCCGTACTATGCCGTCTTTTCTCAAAACCCTTGGGTTTGATGGCTATCTCTGCGGATGCGGCACACGCATTGTCTATCATGATGAAATTCTGCTGGCTCATTCTTTTACCGAAGAAGAAGGGCAGCTTCTTATTGATCTGATGGACAAATGGCACATTGAAGCCTTTCTTGAAGGCTCCGAAGATGTCTACTGCAAACGCGGCACTTATCGCCAGAGAATTATGAATCAGGTACGAAAATCCTTCAATGATGAAGGGCTTGGGCTCTCCTGCTTTATCGAAGACCGTAATTTCATCTATGACAAATTCGTCCTTGTCTCTGATAATCAAGCCGATTCTGATGCTTTCATTCATGAAATCGAATCGTTCATTGATGTCATCGACCGTGGAAAGGGCATGTATGAATGCGTTCCCAAGGGATTCTCCAAAGCTTCTGCTATGCATCTACTGGCCGAACATCTGGATATCTCCATGGACAACACATGGGCCTTCGGTGACAGCAGCAACGATCTGCCGATGTTCGAAGCTGCAGCACACGGCATCGCTATGGGTGAACATTCACCGGTTCTTGAACCATTCTCTGAGATGATCACAGATACCGTTGACAATCATGGCATCGCCAAGGCACTTTTACATTTTGGACTCATCTAAAATCCGTGGTTTTCCCGCGCATAAGGGGCTGACGCAGATATATCTATCCGCATCAGCCCCTTTTTGACAGTTTCAACATCAAATATTATTCATAAAGCGGATGTTTATCTGTCAGTGATTTTACAATAGCTGTTGCTTTCTCTTTATTTCCTTCGAAGTCTTTCAATGTCAATGTAATAGCTTCTGCAATCTGATCCATATCGTCTGCATCAAAACCTCTTGTTGTTGCAGCCGGTGTACCAAGTCTTAAGCCACTTGTAACAAATGGAGACTGTGGGTCATTCGGAATTGTATTCTTATTGCATGTGATATGCACCTCATCAAGCATCTTCTCAGCCTGCTTGCCTGTCAGCCCAAGATTCTGAAGATCTACCAGCATCAAATGATTGTCTGTACCACCGGATACAATCGTAATACCTCTCTTCATAAGGCCTGCAGCAAGTGCCTGAGCATTCACAAGAATCTGTTTCTGATAATCCTTGAAGTCATCGCTGAGTGCTTCCTTCAATGCAACAGCCTTTGCTGCGATTACATGCATCAGAGGGCCGCCCTGAGTACCCGGGAAAATAGCCGAATTCAGTTTCTTTGCATATTCTTCTGTACCGCAGAGAATCATACCGCCTCTTGGTCCGCGAAGTGTCTTATGGGTTGTTGTTGTAACAACATGTGCATAAGGGATCGGGCTTGGATGCAGACCTGTTGCCACAAGACCGGCAATATGGGCAATATCAACCATCAGAATAGCATTAACCTTGTCTGCGATTTCTCTAAATCTCTTGAAATCAATTGTTCTGCAGTATGCGCTGGCACCAGCAACAATCAACTTCGGCTGACATTCAAGAGCAATTCTTTCTACTTCATCATAGTCAATAAAACCTTGTTCATTAACACCATAAGGTACACAATGGAAATACTTGCCTGAGAAATTGGCTGAGCTTCCGTGTGACAGATGTCCGCCTTGATCCAGAGCCATACCCATAAAAGTATCACCCGGTTTCAGGAATGCCTGAAATACTGCCATATTAGCCTGAGCACCTGAATGTGGCTGAACATTGACGTAAGCAGCGCCAAACAGCTTCTTGGCACGCTCAATAGCAAGATTTTCAACAATATCTACATACTGGCATCCGCCATAATATCTCTTGCCCGGATAACCTTCTGCATACTTGTTCGTCAGTGGACTGCCCATTGCAGCCATAACAGCTTTACTTACAAAGTTCTCTGATGCGATCAACTCAATATTCTGGTTCTGTCTTCCTTTTTCTAACTGGATAGCTTCTGCAATTTCACTGTCTACAGCCTGAATTTCATCAAATGTGTACATTTATGCACGACCTCCTTTGTTGTCTACAGAGCACCTTTGGGTACTCTGCTTTTCATGTATAACATTTCAATCGAACTTGAATGCCAATTATTCTTCTGTCTGTTCAGCTTCATTCACACGGATACCAAGTTCTTCAAGCTGCTTCTCATCAACTGTATCCGGTGCATTGGTCAAAAGACAGGATGCATCTTTTACCTTAGGGAATGCAATAACATCTCTGATACTGTCTACTTTGGCCATCAGCATAATCAGACGGTCAAGACCATAGGCCAGTCCTGCGTGAGGCGGAACACCGTACTTGAAAGCATCCAAGAGGAAACCAAACTGTTCGTGTGCTCTTTCCTTGGTAAAACCAAGTGCTTCAAACATCTTCTCCTGAATATCATCCTGGTGAATACGGACACTGCCGCCGCCAATTTCTGTACCGTTAAGGACAATATCATATGCCTTTGCACGTACACGGCCTGGATCTGTATCAATATACTGAAGATCTTCTTCCATAGGCATTGTAAATGGATGATGCATTGCCTGGAATCTGTTCTCTTCATCAGACCACTCTAATAATGGGAATTCTGTTACCCAGAGGAAGTTGTACTGGTTCTTATCAAGCAGTCCCATCTTGTCTGCCAGTTCAAGTCTCAGTGCACCTAAAGACGCATATACAATCTTGTTCTTATCTGCCGCAAACAGGAGAAGGTCTCCAGGCTCACCCTGCATAGCTGCAATTAATGCCTGCATTTCTTCATCCTTCATGAATTTGGCGAATGAAGACTTGATCGAACCATCCGGCTGGATGGCAATATAAGCCAGACCCTTTGCGCCGTAATCCTTCACAAAAGCAACCAGTGCATCAATCTTCTTACGAGGCATTGTGCCCTGTCCCTTTGCATTGATACCTCTTACAGAGCCACCATCTGCGATTGCATTCTTAAATACTGCGAACTCGCAGTCTCTAACAACATCTGTGACATCATTCAGTTCCATACCGAAACGTGTATCAGGCTTATCTGAGCCAAAACGATCCATTGCTTCCTGCCATGTCATTCTCTGAATTGGCAGCGGTACATCCACACCAATGATCTCCTTGAAAAGACGTGCCAGAAGACGTTCATTTACATCAATAACATCATCAACATCTACAAATGAAAGTTCCATATCCACCTGTGTGAATTCAGGCTGTCTGTCAGCACGAAGGTCCTCATCGCGGAAACATCTTGCCAGCTGGAAATAGCGATCATAGCCTGATACCATCAGAAGCTGCTTGAACAGCTGCGGTGACTGAGGCAGTGCATAGAAAGATCCCGGATGGACACGGCTTGGAACAAGATAATCTCTTGCACCTTCCGGTGTACTCTTTGTCAGCATCGGTGTCTCAATCTCAAGAAAGCCCTCTTCTGTCAGAAAATTCCTGATAACAGCACAAGCTCTGCTTCTCATCATAATATTCTTCTGGATATCCGGTCTTCTCAGATCAAGATAGCGATATTTCAAACGAAGTTCTTCCTTTGTCTTACTGTTCTCTTCAATATGAAATGGCGGTGTCTCGGATTCAGATAAAATTCTCAGCTGCTCTGCAATAACCTCGATCTCGCCTGTTGCAAGATTCTTATTCACAGCACCGGCACGTTCACATACCTGACCTGTAACAGCGATAACGAACTCACTTCTGAGCTTGCCTGCCTTTTCAAAGATCTCAGTACCACACTTATTCTCTTCAAAAATAATCTGCAAAATACCTGATCTGTCTCTTAAATCGACAAATACAACGCCGCCTTTATTTCTGCTCTTTTGTACCCAGCCCATCACTGTGACAGTCTGTCCAACCTGAGCTTTACTTAATTCTGCACAACGATGGGTACGTTTCATACCACTCATTGATTCAGCCATATTAAGACTCCTCTCTCTGCTCTTTTGTATAAATATTAATCATTATAAACTTTTTCAAATTCTTTGAAGCCTTCTGCTTCGAGCTTCTCAATCTGCTGCTTCATATTCTTGCGCATCGGCTGAATCGTAACAGTTGTTCCTTCTGCACGAAGTGCCTTTGCACGCTTAAAGATCTCGAGCTTTCTGTCAAGGGGCACATTCTTGCCGATAAGAATTGCCAGATTCTTCTCCGAAACAGGTGTCACTGTCTCCAACTTGTCTTTCAGGATCGTGATAATACGCTCAAAACCGATGGAAAAGCCGCATGCACTGACATCCTGCCCGCAGAACTTGCCGATCATCTTGTCATAACGACCGCCGCCTGCAATGGAGAAATTATATCCGTCAATGCTGATCTCAAAAATTGTGCCTGTATAATACCCCATACCACGCACAAGTGTTGGATCAAATGTAATCTTCACATGCTCATTGATCATAGCCTTTGCACAGGAAATAATATCATCTACGCCCTCAACAACCTTTCTGTCAAGGTAGTTCTCTGCAATATCACTGCAGAAATCACCGCATGTCACATCACCCTGAAGGGATTCGTAAATTGCAAGATAACGTGTTACAACATCTTCTGCATAACCATTCTCAATCAGTTCCCTGCGAATGCCCTCAAGGCCAATCTTGTCGTACTTATCCAGTGAAATAAGCACAGAACCAATAGCCTCTTCTTCAAAACCTGCCTGCAATGCAGCCGCACGGAGAATCTGTCTGTCGTTGATATGGATCGTAAAATCTGTAATGCCCACTTCACTGAAAATCTGTGACAGCATATCAGATGTTGCAGCTATAAGCTCAATCTCTGCCAGATTCGTATCATCACCGAGAATATCTATATCACACTGTGTAAACTGGCGAAAACGTCCCTTCTGAGGATTATCTGCACGCCATACATTACCAATCTGAAGGGCCTTAAACGGTGTCGGCAGCTTCTCTTTGTTATTCGCATAATATCTCGCCAGCGGAACTGTCAGATCATATCGGAGACCATTGTCTGCAAACTCCTGCTTACCTGCCTCGATTGCTCTTGTCAGATCAGCACCTCTCTTCATCACCTTGAAGATCAATTTCTCATTGTCACCGCCCTGCTTGGATGTCAGGTTCTCTATATGTTCCATAACTGGAGTTTCAATCTGCATAAAACCATAGGATGCATAGCTGGTCTTGATCATCTGCAGAATATGTTCTCTGAGACGCATATCTGCAGGAAGCATATCGCACATGCCCTTTACAGGTGTTTTAATGAACTTCATTCTATCGTATACACTCCTTTTAATTATTCGATCCTAACGTTTCTCACGATTTTTGAAAAAACGCCTGTATACATTCTAGCCTATATTGTCCCGAACCGCAAGGTCTGATTTTAGAAAGTTACAATAATAAATTCTATAAAAAGCCTTATGCGGCAATAATCAGCTTATTGCACTTATGCAAATATCGATAAACATGGTCTGACAGCACTTCTTCATCCGATACCACCTGATGATTCATCGTCCCCACGATCTGTCTCAGATCCCAAGCACTCATCTCGTCCATAACCGGCAGCAAAAGAACTTCATGAATACTGCTGGGCAGCACAAAGAAATCCCTCCCAATGTCGGACGCAAAGCGCTTCAGACAATCTGTATAAAACAAAACCGAAGCTCCGTTCAGCCGGATCTCATTCGTCAATACATAAAGTGGCATCGTTCCTGTCTCCGGCCTCTCCTCAAGAAATGCATCATAAGCTTCAGCCATCGGCCCCTCTGCCATCTCATGAACCATATCCTGTATCGGCTCCAATACATCCTTCCACAGTCTCTGCATATTCGCTGCCGCTGTCTTGTAAAGATCCGTCTCTGACACATGCCACCACTTCATCATCTCATTGCTGACCAAAACTGTGCCGATTCGACTCTGCTCTTCTTCGACTAATACCCGAAATGTCACTGCAAGATCTAACGCCTTGATAAAAGGACAGTCTGTGAGCTGACGACTGTTTCTCTCATAATTCACTGCCTTCAGGATAATATGCTCCCTGACATTCTCAAAATGCTCAAACCAAGCGCCATTCACCGACAAACCGTCTGCCTCCTGCTGCCGACAGATGATGACCATCTGCTCTGCCAGATCATCCGGTGAAATTCCCCGAAGATACTGCTCATAAATATCTCTCATGTAAAAAACCGGTGCAAAGTTCTCTCTCTCCTGCCGGATCGTCATAATCTCCGACATCACGCCATTATTCTTCTCAACCTCCGTTAAAACAACTTCCGCTTCTCTGTCCTCGTTCAAAACGGCCTCTACATTCTCCCGAATATATGTCACAAACTCCCCGTATGTTAAAATTGACTGATGCATGATCTTCCTCCCCATATCCTTAACTTTGTTCCGGCCGTGAACTTTTGTTTGTATTTATATTATAGCGGCGACATTTCCCTTCATCAATGATGATTCATCGACAACGCCATAAGTCATCCGACATCAGTCAAAACCATTCGTCAACACTCTCCTGCCATGCACCCCTTCTAATGATAAAAAAAACCGGCACAGTTTCCTGCACCGGCCCACATATTATGCTCTTACAGCCTTCTTTAATAAATGCTTCAGATCATCCACACTAAATTCGTAGTGTCTGCCGCAAAAATGACAATTCACTTCAATCGGTTTCTGATCATCGATCATATCCTGGATTTCCTTCTTACCGATACTGATAATGGCTTTCTCAACACGTTCCTTGGAACAGTCACAAACATAACCCGTTGGTGTCTCCTCGTAAAATTCCACATCAAAGCCATCCAGAACACGGCGGATCATGCCCTCCGGTGTCTCGCCTTCCTCGAGCATCGTTGTTACAGAAGGGAGCTTCTTCACGTTCTCTTCCAGTTTATCAATCACTGCGTCTTCTGTAAACGGCATCAGCTGAAGAATAAAACCGCCTGCCTGTTTCACTGTATTATTCTTCTCCATCAAAACACCCAGAGCCACACTTGAATTGATCTGTTCGCTGGTCGCATAATAATAGGTGAGATCTTCCGCGATCTCTCCGGATACAAGCTGCGTCTGCCCAACATATGGCTCTTTCATACCCATATCCTTGATTACACTCAAAACACCGAGATCCAGGGCCCCGCCTACATCCAGCTTGCCTTTGCTGTTCGGAGGCAGCATAACATCCGGGTTATTCACATATCCCTTGACAGTGCCATCGGACTTTGCAGTCACCGTCAGACCTCCGATTGGCCCGCTGCACTGAATCTGCAGTGTCAGAAGATCCTTCTCCCCCTTCATCATGCTGCCCATCATGGCACCTGCAGTCAGAAGACGTCCCAGAGCAGCTGTCGCCACCGGGCTCGTGTTATGTATCTCTCTGGCCTTCTCTACTAAATCTCTTGTGGATGCCGCAAAAATTCTGACCTGGTTGCCGGCTCCCGAAGCATGTACAATATAATCTGACATTTTCTATTCCTCCATCCGTTTTAAACGGTCTTTTTCCCGTGCTCTCTTGCTACAAAATAAACCCTTTCACTATCAGGCTTCGGTTTATTATACGTAAAAGCATCATAAATTGCAAGTACCTCCATACCTGCTTTTTCAATCAATGCTCTGACTGTCTCCAGTGAATAAGCTCTCTGATAATGGGTTTCGCAGTAACGTCTGAACAAATCGCCCTCTTCCTGAACAAAAACTGTCAGGTCATATTCATTGATCATTTCTTCTTCATCATAAAAATTATCCCATATAAAGCTGCATTCCTCGCGGTCTTCCGCAATGGTCTGCTCTCCAAGGATTTCCTGGTACTTGTAAACAGTATTCAGGTCAAATATAAAAATACCGCCCGGATCCAGATAATTATTCACCAGGGAAAAAACCCGTAAAAGGTCATCCTCCTCAAGAATATAATTCATACTGTCACAAATACTGACGGCTGCCCGCATCGTACCATAAAGTTCGAATTCCCGCATATCCTGCAGAAGATACAAAATATCCGGTGATGATTTTTCCTTTGCAATGGTCAGCATCTCCTCCGAAACATCAATGCCTGTCATATCATAGCCATGGGCATCAAGATAACGGGTCATGGCTCCGGTTCCGCATCCCATATCCAGAACCAGGCCGTCCTCCACACCATATTTTTTCAGCAGGGAAACAAGATATTCTCCCCATTCATCATATGGTACATTATCCATGAATGTATCATATACCTGCGCAAATCCTGTATATGCTTCCATACTTCATTCCTTTTTCTTATTTTGTGTATTTCTTTTTCTGATCATGCCTCCGATCCTTCCTGATTCACTGGCAGTCAATGCTCCCCAGCCGCTTTTCTCAATTTTTTCAAAAAGTCCAAGTTCATCGGCAATCTCGTATTTTAATTGTTCCTGCAGTTTAAGTGTCCGAATTGGCACCTTTTCACCATTTTTCTTTGTTATCTTTCTATTCAGAATATCTCTTTCCACGATTCGGTTCATCTCCTGTTCAACAAAGAGTCTCCCCGCTTTCGCAGATATTATTCCCGATTCATTTTATCTCATAGACCGCAATATATCCGGCAATCGGCTGTTTATGGCTGATTCTCTAAATTTCAATCCAACACTTTAATGCAAATGAGTAAATCAATTTCTGACGGACTTTTTTCTGAAGCATCTGCTCCAGTGCCTGCTGATAATCATCCAGCTGCCGCTTGTAACGTTTTTTCAAAATATCTGCACCGTCTTGTTTTGAGACATGGTCGGTCTTGTAATCCAACAGAATCAGTTCCCCATTTTCTTCAAAATAAGCATCTATGATTCCCTGTATCAAAACAGTTTCTTCACTGTCCACTTCCGGATACAGTGCAGATACCGGTACACCCATAACAAACTGCGCTTCACGATATAATTCATGACGTCTGTCCGCCTCTGCCATTCGAAGCCCCAGATTTGAAAACACCATATCAGCGATATCCCGAATCCTGATACTTTGCCTCTGCTCTCCGGATAAACGCCCTGCGGATGTCATCGCATTTAGCTGACTGCGCAGCCATGCTTCATCTCTTTCATCGGGACGCCCCGCAAAATCGATCAGTTCCAGTGCCCTGTGATAAGCTGTACCACGGAAAGCCCCGACATTCGAAACTTCGTGTGTTTCATCCACTTCCTTATCCTTCATAAAATCAGGCAACGCCTCTTCTGTTTCTAATTGCTTTTCAGCCAGGGCCATCCCCGGTGCCGGTTCCACTTCCATGATTGCTTCCATGGCATATTTTTTTAATTCTGAAACAGAATATTTGCCTTTGACTGATAATAATGCTTTCTGAGGATACTGCCATCCTTCTTCCCCGAAAAGTCGTTTAGAAACGTCTGTCTCCGACACATCGGACAAAGTATGCTTTCGCTGAAGCAGTTCTTCTTTCTGCCATTTTTTATCTATAACGCGCCCCACTTCACGGCCGGCAAGGGCACGGATATCCACCATTCTGAGCGTCACAACGTTCTCGGCTTCTCCGTTCATTACAGCCGGCATGATCCAGTCCAGATAAGACCTGGCGGATGTCAGCATCCAGTCAGGAAAAACTTCACCCAAAATTCCACTGTTTCTCTGCCAGATTTCAAGCTTTTTGTCGGTATTTTTCAGGCTCTCCATGCCGGTCATAATCAATTTTTCCTTGGCTCTGGTCATAGCCACATATAAAATCCTCTGCTCCTCTGCCAGCGTTTCCAGATTCAGTCGGGCCGCAATAAATTTCTTATAGGCAGATGTCATCTTTTTGCGGGTCTGAAGATTGACCGCATCCAGCCCGATGCCGCTCTTTGCATGCATAACCAGCTTGCTGATGCTGTCCTGAAAATTAAATTTTTTGCCCAGTCCGGCCAGAATAACAATGGGATATTCCAGCCCTTTACTCTTATGGATACTCATGATCCGTACACGGCCTTTGTCATTTTCAGGCATCACCGCCTCACCGAAATCAATCTGGTTCTTTTTGAGCTGTTCAATATATCGCATAAAATCAAACAAACTGCTGTAACTGCCGGCCGCATAAGCCACTGCCCGCTCACGCAGCAGATCAAGATTGGCCTTTCGCCTTTCGCCCCCCGGCAAAGCCTGAACATAATCATAATAGCCTGTCCGATCATAGATATAGCGGATCAGCTCATGCAGTTCCAGATAAACAGAAGCTCGCCGGATATCATGAAACATCGCAAGAAACTTTTTAAGCTTTGCTGCTCCCGGTGTCTCTTCACTGCATGCCATACATGCGCCAAACAGACTGCCTTCTGAATGTTTGGAACGGATCAGAGCCATCTCTTCCGAAGAAATACCGGCGATCGGCGAACACAAAACCGCTGCCAGCGGGATGTCCTGCCCCGGATTATCGACAATTGCCAGGAACTGAAGCATTGTCCGTATCTCCAGCGTGTCAAAAAATCCGGCGGACATTTCAGCCGTGGAAGGAATATTCTCTGAAGCCAGCACATCCACAAACTTCTCAGCCCATCCTGTCACCGTCCGAAGAAGTATGACAATATCTTTGTACCCAGCTTTCCTGTAATCTCCAAGCGCACCGTCATAAATATCCATTCCATGCTCCGGATCTGTCAATTCCCGGATCCTGACTGCCGCCAGCTTCGCCTCAAGCTCCACAGAATCCAGGCTCTCATCATCCGGCTCCGTCGTCTCACCGTCTCCCTTCAGAAACAGAAGTTCCGTATTGTCCGCAATATTTTTGCCTTTTGCCTCCGGAAATGCCATTCCCGGATAAAGAGCTGCCTGATCATCATAGTCAATCCCGCCGAGACTCTTCTTCATGATCTTACGGAAAATATAATTCACGCCAGAAAGTACACTTTCCCTGCTTCGGAAATTCTGTGAAAGATCAATACGCTGCCTTGTTTTCTGACTTTCTCCAAGAGCATAATGGTGATATTTTTCCATAAAAATAGCTGCATCTGCCAGTCTAAAACGATAAATGCTCTGTTTCACATCTCCCACCATAAAACGATTATACTGACCTTTTCGTTCTCTGGACAAAAGGCTGAGGATCAATTCCTGTACCTGATTGCTGTCCTGATATTCATCGCAGACAACCTCTTCATAAAATTCACTGAGTTCATCTGCAGCAGATGTCGGTTTCACCTGCATCTGCCCCTGTTCATCTTCTGAAAAATCAGCCAGAAGCTGCAGCATATAATGTTCCAGGTCTGAAAAATCCAGCATATTCCGGTCATTCTTTACCGCCATAAACTGCTGTCCGAAAACTTCTGTCAATTCGATCAGCATCCTGACCGACGGGCGGATATAAGTCAGCTCCGCCTTCAGTTCTTCAAATGTGTGTACAAAATAGCCATCCCTAAGCCCTTCTATCTCTGATTTGAAATCCGCATGAATCTCCTTCACTTTCTCTTTAATCTTCGGGTCAACGGACGCCGCCGTTCTCGGCAGACGTTTCCAGACGATCTTGTGCAAAATTTCTCTGCTGCCGTCATAATCTTCCGACTCACCAAGCATCTGAAACCACTTTTTATCATCCTCGATCACCGGAAGATAAGCTTCCACACCATTGGGCTCAAGACAGAATGCCCGGGCTTCCTCAAAAAGCGGCAGATATTTGGTCAGAACATTATTCAGCTGCATCATGGCAAATTCTTTCACCTGATCGGCTCCATTATGCTCTTCATCTGTCGAATAAGCCGCCAGACAATGCTTCAGCCAATATTCCGGCCACGGAAATCCTCTTGAATAATCATACAGCGCAATGATCATTTCTGCAATTCCCTGGTCGGTCTTGCCGTTGGCATAGCGATCCACAAAAGCTCTGAAGGCCCTGTTTTCTGATGCATAATAAGTCTCCATCACATCCTCTGCCACATCGGATTTCAAAAGCTTCAGTTCAGCTTCATCTCCCAGTCTGAAGGACGGATCCAGATCCAGTACTTCAAAATGTTCACGGATTGTCTTCAGGCAGAGACTGTGAATGGTTGAGATCTGGGCACAGGGCAATAAAAGCTTCTGCCGGATCCATGCTGTATGATCCGGTTCTTCAAGCAATTTCTGATCCAACCCTCTGCCAATACGTTCACGCATTTCCGCTGCAGCCGCATTGGTAAATGTCACCACAAGCAAGCGCTCAATATCCACCGGATGCTTTTCATCCGTCAGTAATCGGATCAATCTTTCCACAAGGACTGCGGTTTTGCCTGAACCGGCTGCCGCTGATACAAGCACAGAACAGCCCCTTGCATCAATGACCGCCTGCTGTTTTTCACTCCACTGAATACTCATTCTCCCGCCTCCTTTCTGATTGCTTCCCAGATCTCGTCTTTATTCATTTTTTTCAGGTGCTTCCAGTCAAATCCATCAAAGGCCGGATCAAAACCGCATACCGACTTAAAGCTGCAGTAATCACAGGCCTTTTGTGTTCCGTACCGATAAGGATGTACGGAAATATCACCTGAAAAAATCTTTTCCCCTAATTGCTTTGTTGTCCGCTTCACATGCCATGAAAGCACTTCAAAATTCTCCGGTGCTGCTGCACTGGATAATGCAGACAATGTTCCGTCTTTTTTTATCTTGACCGGAAGAACTTTCGGTGGTTCCTCCGGATGATGATCCATATGTCGAACAGCATCGCCATCATCCAGCACAAGACCATCCACCGCCAGCTGTTCAAGAATTGAAAGCACATCCTCTGCAGCACCGGATGAATCCGAATAATCTTCATTCTGCTCATCTGAACCGACAGGCTGATTGCCCGCAAAATCCCGAAAATTGTCTGATGTCACAAAAGGATCATCAATGTGATAATACAGAATTCCCGCCGGAATAACGATGCATTGTTTCTTTTTCTGCTGCTGTTCCTCACGTGCCGCATTCATATAGACCATCAGCTGCAGCTGCAGACCATGAAAGACAGATGCCAGATCGAACTTTGTACGTCCGGACTTGTAATCTATAATCTTCAGATAAACTTTGTCATCTTCCTCACACAGATCCATTCGGTCAATCTTGCCATTTAAAGACATGATGCCCCGATCCCCGTAAGACAAATGCATCTGCTGATTCTCAAGTTCCGTCGTAAAACGGACTTCATATCCGACCGGCTCAAAATCCCCCTTCTTCAATTGCTGTTGCAGTGCCCAGATGGTTCGTTTGGTCATGCGCATGATTTTCTCAGTCAGATAATTGGCGCGCATACTGTCCTGCATCACAGAATGATTATATTCCAGTACAACGCTGCTGACACATTCTTCCACCAGATGATCCCGGATCTCATCCGAAATTGTCCGCCACTGATAGCCGCTCCGTCCGATTCTCAGTGAAAAACGTTCGATTGCCTGATGAAAGATCATGCCAATATCCGGCGCCTGTACCTGATAAATTTTCCTTTCTTTTAAATGGAGTCCATAAGAAAGAAAATGGGCATAGGCACAGGCTGCATATTTCTCCAGCATCGTCACACCGCCCGTCAGCTGCCCGCCGTAAACGGCCCTGACAGCCGCCTGAGACAACTGCTCATCCCAATGCCTGTAAAATGCTGCTTCCACCAGCTGTCTGGTCTTCTCTGCATACTCCGGCCTTGACATAAACCAGTCATAGACATCCAGCCAGTCTTCGGGAATCTGTCCATTCTCACTGATCTCACGAAGCCCTCTGATCATATACTGATAACTGTGGATCAAATCTCCTTTTTCCGTATCCGTCTGGTGTACCCGTTCCAGTACCAGCTTCGGAAAAACCGCTTTGATCCTGTCAAAAATAGAGGACGGCCGCTTCTCTTTCCCTGCTGCATCCTGCTCAGAGCAGGTCAGTATCAGCTTTTCAGAAGGTTTTGTCATATTCATATAAAGATAATACTGCTCTGTACATGTATTTTCCTTTGCCGTTGGTGCCAAATGAATGTGATGCAATGCCAGACGGTCTCTCTCAATTTCTGTCAGCAGACCGCCGCCGTTTTCCATAAGCGGTACCAGTCCATCATTCATGCCGACAAAAAACAGGACTTTAATATTCTCCAGCCTTGTTCGGCGTATATCACCAAAAGTTACCTGATCCACTCCCGGCGGAATAATGCCAATCCGCACATCATTGACGCCGGCATCCAGCACATCGGAAAAGACCTGAATAGAAAGTAGCTCCTGACCAAGAATCAAGTACATTCTCTCCAGCAATTCGATCATCACATCGTAAATCTGCTCATATTCCTTGGCTCTTGAAAGATCCCCGTTTTTCTCAAAGAACGCAGTCCATGCCTCCAGCTGTCCTCGAATGCCCAGCTGCTGCATATACAAATAAAGTCTCCGCATAAAATCGACGGTCCGGCTTTCCTTATTCCGGCTTACTTCATAAAGTGCTTCCAAGGGCAGGATCAGCCGTTCCCGGATGCCATTGATCCTGTCCAGCTCTTCATCGGTCATTCCCTGCATTTTGGCCGTCCACACCTTTATCCACTTACTATGGCCGCGGATGCCCAGCGCCAGCACATAATCCTCCAGACAATCCGTCTCCTCCTCTGAAATACCCGTAAGGCCACTTCTGAGATACCGCAGCATAGACGCATAACTGTATTTTTGAAGGAAAACACTGCAGAGTGACCGCAGCCATTCAACCAGCATATTTCCCGAAATGTTGCGTCTGCCGTCAAAGAAACAAGGAATCTGATACTTATCAAACCAATAATCAGCACTGCTGCGGTACAGATTCATGTCACTGGCTACAACAGCCATATCCCTGTATCTGTAATGCTTTCTGGCTGCATATTCATGAATCTTCATCGCCACAAAACCCATCTCATCATTCGGTGATATCAGCCTGAAAGCCATCAGATCCTCCGGCTTTTCTGCCCGGGCCGCAGCCCTTTTTCTGAATAGATTCTTCTCCATGGCAGCCAGTTCCGGATGTCCGGCAAACCGCCCCTTTTCATTGCCTTCAAGATGTATGTCCGCTTCTCTGGACACCTGATGCTCACGGCAGATCCGCTCCAGCTGAAAAATCGTATCCTTCGGCAGGTAAAAAAGGTGCTCCATGGAAACGGTCTGATACGGATTCTCCGAAACATCCACATTCAGCGTCATCACTACCCTCGGTGCCAACTGCAGAATCCGGTTCATCAGACGGTACTGAATGGGTGTAAAACCGGTAAAATCATCCAGAAATACGTGCACACGGCGAATCATATCGGATTGTTCGATCACATCGCATAACCGATCCGGCACTTCCTCCGTTGTCATATATTTTTCATGGATCCTGTCAAGAAAAGCCTCATAAATCACTGTTATATCCTGCAATTTGGCATATAAAACAGACTCAGTCCCCATTTCCATGCTTCGCTTTCTGAGAATATCCGGCGTCACGCCGTACTGTAAAAGCTCCGACAGCATAGACTTCACTTCGTCCACAAAACCTTTTTTGCGTATATTGCCTCTGAAGGCAGAAAGTTCTTCTTCATGCTCCGTCAAAATTCTTCGGATAATCATACTCTTGCCGGTATCTTCGAGAATTTCCTTCTGATTCAGCCCCAGCTCCTCAAAGATTCTATAGGCCAGACGTTCAAAACTCAGTACATCTACATTCATCACACCATGCCGCGGATGATGCATAACAATATTCTTCTGTGCCTGCATGGTCTTCTGTTCCGGCACGATCAACAGCGTCTTTTCATCAGGAAACTGTACCGATCTTTCGACAATCATCTGATACAGTCTGGTGGATTTGCCCGTTCCGCTGCCTCCCAGGATCAATTGTAGTGACATTCTGTTCTCCTCTCATATTTAACATCAGTTTTTCATATACATATATTAACATTTTTACGGAGGGATTTCCATGCAAAGTGATACCCGCATTTTTGTTTTCAGGCTCCGACAGCTTTTAACATTTCTTCTCGTCCTCATTATTCTTATTGCAGCCGCTGTTTTTATTCTTTTCGTCATCGGCTCAAGCAAAAAAGATGTGCAAACATCCCCGGCTTCTGCTTATACCGCAGGTGTTTACACATCTTCAATTACACTGAACAATCAATCGGTTGATATCCAGGTTGTTGTTGACAAAGATCACATCAAATCCGCTTCCATTGTCAATCTGGATGAATCTGTTGCGGCCATGTATCCGCTGCTGACAACCAGTATGGATGCCATCTCCGCGCAGCTGGCCGCCGGCGTCTCCATCGATGATATCCGTTACGAATCGTCCAGCCGCTATACTTCACAGGTACTTCTCAGTGCCATCGCCCAGGCGATCGACAAGGCTCGCTGACCGTTTACCGTCTACTCGACAATCTCATCCAGTTCCTGCATCCAGAGTGTCACGCAGGCATCACTCGGCATACGCAGATCCCCTCTTGGAGAAACCGCAACAGAACCCACCTTCGGACCATCCGGCAGGCATGAGCGCTTAAACTGCTGTGCAAAGAACCGGCGATAAAAAGTCTTCAGCCATCTGAGAATCGTGGCGGCATCATAAACGCCTTCAAAAGCTTTCAGGGCCAGGCGATATACCTTGGCCGGATGCCGTCCGAAACGAAGAATATGATACAGGAAGAAATCGTGCAGTTCATACGGTCCCACCAGATCTTCGGTTTTCTGTGAAATCTGACCGTCCTCCGGAGGAATCAATTCCGGGCTCACCGGTGTATCCAGAATATCCAGCAATGTCTCCTTTAATGTCTGACTGTCCGCTGTGTCCGCACAATATCTGACAAGATGACGCACCAAAGTCTTTGGTACCGATGCATTGACGCCATACATAGACATGTGATCACCGTTATAGGTCGCCCATCCCAGCGCCAGCTCCGACATATCTCCCGTACCAATGACCATACCACCGAGACGATTGGCAATGTCCATCAGCACCTGAGTCCGTTCTCTTGCCTGACCATTCTCATAGGTCACATCATGATTGGCCGGATCCTGTCCGATATCTGAAAAGTGCAGCGTCACTGCTTCTTTGATATCCACTTCCTCAAGGGTTGCTCCAAGTCTTCGAACCAGTTCACAGGCATTGTGATACGTTCTGTCTGTCGTACCGAAACACGGCATTGTCACAGCCATGATCTGACTTCTGTCCATATCCAGCATGTCAAAGGCACGTACAGTCACAAGCAGCGCCAATGTGGAATCCAGACCGCCTGAAATGCCTACAACCGCATGTCTGCAGTGTGTATGTGCCAGACGCTTCTTCAATCCCATCGCCTGAATTGTCAGAATCTCTTCACATCGTCTCGTTCTGTCCATGGCATCATCCGGCACAAACGGATGTGGATCAATGAAACGTCTTAAATCCACTTCATGCATTTCAAGATCAAAATCAATCACACGGTAACCATTGTCAAACTTCGGCTGCCATGTGGTCATTCTGCGTCGTTCGCTGATCAGCTTGGACATATCCATATCTGCCATGATCATCTGATTGCTGAAACGTTCAGATTCTGCCAGAATGCTGCCGTTTTCGCAGATCAGATTGTGCGCGCCAAACACAAGGTCTGTTGAAGATTCACCCTCACCGGCATCTGCATAAATATAGCCACAGACAAGTCGTGCAGACTGTCCGCTTACAAGGGATCTGCGATAGATATCCTTGCCTGTTGTCTCATCACTGGCTGACAGATTGGCGATCACCGTCGCCCCTGCCAGTGCATGGCTGATGCTTGGCGGCTGTGCAACCCAAAGATCCTCGCAGATCTCTATACCAAGGGTAAAAGCCGGCATCTGACGGCATCTGAACAAAAGTCTGGTACCAAATGGATACGTTTTTCCATTAAATAAAACATCCGCCTCAATATCCGCACCGCTGTGATAATGGCGTCCTTCATAAAATTCTGAGTACGTAGGCAGATAAGACTTCGGTACAAATCCAAGTATATCGCCATCATGAAGCACTGCAGCGACATTGTAAAGGACACCATTCACCGTCAGCGGCAAACCGGCTAATACAACCATATTCTTGTCTCTTGTAGCCTCTGTCAGTGTAAGCAGTGCCTTTCCTGCACCATCCAACAGGCTTTCCTGCAGGAAAAGATCACTGCATGTATATCCTGTCAGGCATAATTCAGGCAGTACAAGCAGACTGACGCCCTGCTCATAGGCCTCGGACACAAGTGCTGCCGCAGATGCGCCGTTAAAATTGCAGTCCGCCACCCGGATATCCGGAGTGGCCGCTGCAACGCGTAAAAATCCGTCAAACATACGAATGTTGCCTCCAAATTTATCGTTATAGTCAGCGTTTTTCTCTGAGAAGGCCTCTTCGGTAAGCATCCAGCAGCTGTTCCAGATCAACGATGTCTTTGCGGATCTGCTTGCCGACATCGGTATCTGCAACCAGCCGGCGTTCATTGACCAGCTGAACAACTGTAATATTGGAATGGATATCGGTCTCTTCGATAATCGCCTTTTCAAGACTTTCAAATGGTTCATGGGTAACCAGTCGAAGTCCGTAGGAATTGTAGATCAGCGTATAACCTGCAATACCCGTTGTCTTCTGATAAGCCTTTGAAAATCCTCCGTCAATGATCAACAGCTTGCCGTTGCCCTTGATCGGGCTTTCCCCCTTCTTGAACTTCACCGGCATATGACCATTGACAATATGACACCGCTTCGGATCCATACCGAATTCCCTGAGAATCATATCACAGATATCTTCTCTCTCGATCAGTTTATAATAATAATCCTTACGTTCTTCCTTCAATGATGGTTCATTGATAAAATATCGCTCAAATGTGGCCATTTTCTCCTTGCCGAAAACAGGTGAATCCTCATTGGACCAGATGAACCACATAATATCCTGACCGTACAGCCTCTCTTCCGGATCACTGCTCATATAATAGCCCTTTCTTGCGCAGCTCTCAAGGAAATCATATAAAGCTTTACCGGAATACTTCTTGCCCTTCAATGTCACATCTCTGAATGTGCCGTCTTCATTAAACGGAACACAGCCATGATAATACAGATTGTCATTGTAGCAAAGATAAAGGCTGCCCTGCTTGAAGAAGAACTGGATATGCTTCTGAAGCTTCTCGCACCCCTTAAAGGCAGTCACAAGACGGTTCATAATATCTTCTTCTTCCGGTGAAAGCGCATACGGATCCTTCGGATCAATGGTCGGGAAGTTATGATCAAGCAGATCATATTCCTTGCCGTCTATGGTTATACTGCCCTTTTCATAGTTAATCTTATCCAGTAAAAGTCTGTCCGCCATATGGAATTCCGGTCGGCGCATCATCAGCTGCCCTTCCAGTTTGAACTGGATGATTGCAATGGCCTTATGCATCTTAACTTCCACTTCTTCTTCCACCTGACTGATGCTGTAATCCTCCCTCTCCACATGCTTAATCGCAAACAGTGAACAAGGATCATCTCCATAAACCGTATTGGCAAAATTCGCCAGAGGCATCAGATTGATACCGTAATCATCTTCCAATGTATTCAGATTGCCGTAACGGGCACTGATACGGATAACATTGGCGATGCAAGCCGGATGTCCGCTGGCTGCACCCATCCAGAGCACATCATGGTTGCCCCATTGAATATCCACAGAATGGTAGGACATCAGTCTGTCCATGATGGCAGCTGCTCCCGGACCTCTGTCAAAAACATCCCCCACGATATGCAGATGATCCACAACAAGACGCTGGATCAGATTGCACATAGCCACAATGAATTCCTTAGCACGATTAATGCGGATGATCGTATTGATGATCTCATTGTAGTATGCCTCTTTATTCAGGATATCTTCTCTCTCGTAAAGAAGTTCTTCTATGATATAGGCGAAGTCTTTCGGCAGTGCCTTTCTGACTTTTGACCGTGTATACTTAGACTGTGAACGCTTGCAGACGCGGATCAAGCGATGAAAGGTCATTCTGTAAAAATCCTCAATATCGTCCTCTTCCTTCTCTATAAGCTCCAGCTTCTTCTCCGGGTAATAGATCAATGTTGCAAGCTGCTTCTTGTCCTTCATACTGATGCTGTTGCCGAACTCTTCATCGATCTTGGCTCTGACTGCCCCTGAACCATTCTTCAGCACATGGAAAAACTGATCGGCTTCTCCATGAATATCACTGAGAGCATGCTCCGTTCCTTTCGGCAGGTTCATAATGGCAGACAGGTTGATAATCTCCGTTGATGCCGACGCAATGGTCGGATACTTCTCAGATAAAAGTTTCAGATAACGCTTCTGTAAATCGTCCATCTGTTCCATAGCGGCTCCTTTCCGTTTTTCTATTCTGCTAACCAATGACATCGCTCATCTGATACATGCCCGGCTTCTTTCCCTTCAAAAACTGTGCAGCCTGAATCGCACCCTTGCCGAAAATAGCCTTTGAATAAGCCGTATGCTTAATCTCGATCACTTCATCCGGACCACAGAAAAGGACTTCATGCTCGCCGACAATTGTACCGCCTCTGACAGCCTGGATACCGATCTCATTGGCCTCTCTTCTGGCACGTTCTGCTGAACGATCCAGTTTGTATGTATAGCGATCATCCATAGCCTCATTGATCGCATCTGCAATCGCCAGTGCTGTTCCGGACGGTGCATCCATCTTCTTGTTGTGATGCTTCTCAACAATCTCAATGTCATAACCGACTTCACCGAGAATCTTTGCAGCTGCCGCTGCCAGCTTGAAAACTGTATTCACACCCAGTGACATATTGGCAGAACGCAGGATCGGGATCTGTGCTGAAGCAGTCTTCACATCCTCCAGCTGTTTCTCACTCAGACCTGTTGTACAAAGGACCAGCGGCATCTTACGCTTCAATGCATAAGCCAGAACCCCATCTACAGCCTGTGCAACAGAGAAGTCAACAATCACATCCGCTTCCACATCACATGCATCACAAGATGTAAATACCGGATATGGATTCTCTCTGTTATCCACACGGTCAATACCTGCCGTGATCTCTGCATCCTTGTCTTCCGCTGCCAGCTTTGTGATCACCTGACCCATGGCGCCGTTGCAGCCATGCATAATTATCTTTACCATCTCTGTATCCTCCATTTGATTGATTCTATTCATATATAAATATTATTCATTGGTAACTGTTCATTGCCCGATTGTCTTCTCTTTTACAGTCTTCTGACAATGCACTACTTTCATTTTACCCTACATCGGGCCATAACGCAATTATAGTTAAAGTATTGACATTCTCATAACCTGCTTTTTGAAATTTTGCTCGGCTCTGAACATTTACAAGTTTTTAATAAACAAAGAAAGACTTTCCCGGATACACAATACGCTGTGCATCCGAAAAAGTCTCCAGAAAAATCTGTTTCTTATTCTGCCAGTTTCAGACCATAAGCCTTCATGGCTGCAGCAAGACGTGCCTTATGTTCAGGCTCAATCTCGGATAAAGGCATTCTGAGCGGTCCGACATTCATGCCAAGCAGATTCATTGCCGCTTTAACGGGGATCGGATTCACTTCGTTGAATAATTCATGCATCAAAGGCAATGCCTTTAACTGCATTTCAAGACTTCCCTTCACATCCCCTGCCAGATACTTGGCAACAATATCATGAGAATCTCTCGGGCAAATATTCGAAAATACGGAAATCACGCCGATACCGCCAAGGGACAGAATCGGAACAACTTCATCATCATTACCTGAATATAAATCAATACATCCGTCTGCCAGCTGCATCAGTGTGGCAATCTGGGAAATATTGCCGCTGGCTTCCTTGATTCCGACAATATTGTCACATGTCTTTGCCAGTGTCACAGCTGTCTCAGGGGCAATATTCACACCTGTACGGCTCTGTACATTATACAGAATGATCGGCATATCTGTATGCTTTGCAATCTCTGTGTAATGTGCCACAAGGCCTTTCTGTGTTGCTTTATTATAATAAGGTGTCACAACCAGTGCACCGTCTGCGCCTGCCTCTTCAGCCTCTTTCGTCAGATAGATGGCTGTCTCTGTACTGTTGGAACCTGTACCTGCAATAACAGGAATTCTGCCTGCTGTACGGCTGATAGCTGTACGGATACATTCAATATGTTCTTCCTCTGACAATGTGGAAGACTCACCGGTTGTACCGCAGATAACAATACTGTCTGTGCCATTCTCAATCTGATAATCAATGGTCTCTTCAAGTTTCTCAAAATTAACTGAACCGTCTGCATGCATTGGTGTAACGATTGCAACACCTGCACCTTTAAAAATTGCCATATCTCTTTCCTCCAATTTTATTACTGCCATAAAGGGGACATGTACTTCCGCTCTTTTTTGTGCAAGGCTCAGAGCCTTCCAATGAAACAGACCATGGCATAAAAAAGAGCCGACGCAATGCCGACTCATAAGAATAATCTCAACTATGAAAATTCTTCAAGCAGCACTCCATCAAAATGATGACAGTCATACAGCTCTTAACTGTATGCCCAGCAATATATCTTCCAGGAAATATAAAGCTTCGGCATATCATCCTTTCCAACCCATTCATCTGCACCTGACTGCATCCTGAGTTCTACTTATATAAATATGCGCCTCTACTTAATTACTGTTTCATAGTATCACCAAATACCCCTCATGTCAACAGAAAAGCTACATACATGACGGTTTTTCAGAGCAGGCACCTTTCACAATGTCCAGCCTTGAAATATAATCCGCATACGGAATCAGTTCTTCCGGAAGGTGACGGCCTGTCATGATCAATTCCACAGACTCATCTTTCATGTCGATCAGACGGATCACATCTTCACAGGTAATAATCCCAAGATCAACAAGTCCCAGAATCTCATCCAGGATCAATACATCACATTCCCCAATGGATAATACTTTCTTTGCAAAATTATAGCCATTGAGAATATTGACCTTCTCCTCCTGCTTCTCCTCATCACTCAGATCTTCATAAAAAGCTTCTTCTCTTTCGAACCTGAAAACCTTGATCTCCGGCTCCAGTCTCTTCAGGTAATCCAAACTGCCGGTCATCTTACCCTTCAGAAACTGTATAACAAAAACTTCTTTCTCCTCGCCTGCGCAGACAAGTGCACGCCCCATCGAAGAGGTGGATTTGCCTTTGCCTTCACCAAAGTAAATCTTTACTAAACCTTTTTCCACAACATTTACCTCTGATTCTTATAATGAATCTCTCTATCCTCTCACATCGTGAATTATAAAACAATATGTAACTGTTCAGAGCCAAATAAAATTTAGGTTGGCTCTGAACAGTTACAACAATATATAGTAAATATCACATTCCTGGGAAAACGTCAAGCAAAAACTACCGTTCTGATGCCTTTAGTCTGCATATTGACCTTTATTCTACACATTCAATTTTGCTGACGGAAATCTCATAGGCCGTCCGCTTTTCCACTACATCGTTATCCAGCCGTTTCTGATATGTACGGCTCTGAATCCTTCCCCAGAGATGGATATGTGTTCCCACTTCAAATTTGCCGGCAAACCGTGCATTTCTTCCCCAGCAGATACACGGCAGATAATCCGACTTGCCATACGGCCTGTTGACAGCCATCAAAAGGTCTGCGATCTCACGTCCAAGAGGTGTCATCCGATATACCGGCGGTTTGCAGATATAGCCATCCAGATAAATGCTGTTCGGCTTTGTCATCGTTCCTTCTTCCCCCACAAATGCAAACTCCCGGACAAATACCGAAAGAATCAGACGATTTCTGCTTTCTTCATGCTTATTATAAGAACGGAACTGTCCGTGTACTTCCACGATCTTCCCCCTGTAGCTCTCCTTCACATCCACAAGCCGCTCAGAAACCATCAAAGGAATCCGATCCTCCATATGACTCAGACGGTTGACAACCACCTCCAGCATATAAAAGCCTTCTCCAAAAACTTCATGGCTGTATGTGAATTCCGAATCAACCGTTCCAACGATTGTCACCTGATTGTTATCCATTGCTTTATCTGCCATCTTTTAATCCCCTTTCACCACTCCGGTAAATATAAGTTTTTTAATATGTATTTATATGTATTCTGTCCACATCCGATTTATGCTATCTCTTTTTCATGAACGGATATGCTCTCATCACGCCTCTTTTGTCTGAATCAAACTGTCATGTGACAATTACAAATCTACCATGATTTACCATGAAAAGAAATTCTCATTCATCGACAGATTCTTCCATTTAATGGCATTTGCAGGGGGCCATCGGTCATTTTTCGGCCTTTTGAATGCATTTATTCCGTTTTATTATAGATTTCCGCAATAAAAAACTTGAAAAACCTTTTCGTAATTGATATGATAAATAGCGTTGTTAAGCAGATTCTTTTTCAGAAAGAAGGATTTATATGAATATAAAGAGAGAAGATACAAGAAATATTGCCATCATCGCTCACGTTGACCACGGTAAAACGACTCTGGTAGACGAACTTTTGAAACAGAGCGGTGTTTTCAGAAGCAATCAGGTTGTACAGGAAAGAGTTATGGACTCCAATGATATCGAACGTGAACGTGGTATCACCATTCTTTCCAAGAATACAGCAGTTTTTTATAAGGATGTCAAGATCAACATCATCGATACACCGGGACATGCCGATTTCGGCGGCGAGGTAGAACGTGTCCTTAAAATGGTAGACGGCGTTGTCCTCGTTGTAGATGCTTTCGAAGGCCCAATGCCTCAGACAAAGTTTGTTCTGAAGAAAGCCCTTGAACTGAACCTGGCTGTTATCGTATGTATCAACAAGATCGACCGTCCTGAAGCAAGACCGGACGAAGTTATTGACGAAGTTCTGGAACTGCTCATCGATCTTGATGCCAGTGAAGAACAGTTAGACTGCCCATTTGTGTACGCTTCTGCCAAGGAAGGTGTGGCTATGCTTGAGATTGGTGATGACAGCAACAGCATGCAGCCATTATTTGAGACGATCATCAACCACATTCCTGCTCCGGAAGGTGATCCTGACAAGGGCACACAGGTACTGATCAGTACCATTGATTATAATGAATATGTTGGCCGTATCGGTGTCGGCAAGGTCAGCAACGGTTCTATCCGTGTGAATGAAGATGCTATCATCGTCAATGCCCACGACCCTGAAAAGCGTCGCAAGGTGAAAGTCAGCAAGCTCTATGAGTTTGACGGTCTGAACAAAGTGGAAGTTGAGAAAGCAGGCGTCGGTTCCATCGTCGCTATTTCCGGTATTTCCGATATTCATATCGGTGATACACTCTGCTCCCCTGATTTTGTAGAGCCAATCCCATTCCAGAAGATTTCCGAGCCTACAATTTCCATGAACTTCCTTGTCAACGACAGCCCATTAGCCGGCCGCGAAGGCAAGTTCGTAACATCCAGACACCTTCGTGAACGTCTCTACAAAGAGCTGAATACCGATGTCAGCCTCCGTGTTGAAGATACAGAGAACACAGACTGCTTCAAAGTTTCCGGCCGTGGTGAACTGCATCTTTCCGTTCTCATCGAGAATATGCGTCGTGAAGGCTATGAATTTGCAGTCAGCAAGGCAGAAGTTATTTACCACAAGGATGAGAAAGGTCATCTTCTTGAGCCAATGGAACAGGCTGTCATCGATGTACCAGATGAATTCTCCGGTATTGTTATCGAGAAGCTGAGCTTCCGTAAAGGCGAACTGCAGGGTATGTCCCGTTCCAACGGCGGTTACACTCGTCTTGAGTTCCTGATCCCATCCCGTGGCCTCATTGGTTATCGTGGTGAATTCATGACAGATACAAAGGGTAATGGTATCCTGAATACTATTTTTGACAGCTATGGCCCATACAAGGGTGACATTGCTTACCGCCAGACAGGTTCCCTGATTGCATTTGAAGCCGGTGAAACCATCACTTACGGTCTGTTCAATGCACAGGAACGTGGTACACTGTTCCTCGGACCTGGCGAACAGGTTTACCAGGGTATGGTCGTTGGTGAAAACCCTAAAGGCGGCGATATTGAGCTGAATGTCTGCAAACGTAAACAGATGACCAACACCCGTGCTTCAGGTTCCGATGAAGCCTTAAAGCTTGTACCACATAAGGTATTGAGCCTTGAGCAAGCCCTTGACTTCATCGAAAATGATGAACTTGTTGAAGTTACACCGAAAAACATCCGTATCCGTAAGAAGATTCTGGATCCGAAACAGCGTATGCGTGCGAACAAAAAGTAATTTTTGACGCGTGGCCTGTCATTTCTAAATAAAGATATAAAAAGCGTCTATTCAACACAAGCCGCTCTCGCTGCCAATGCTAGCAGCGGTACATAAGGCAGTAAAATACACTGCCTAAGTACCGGCGAGCATTGAAGCACTTGTGTCTGAATAGACGCTTTTTATATCTTTTTCGGGAATTTTGAGGCCACGCTGCACCCTAATTCGTTTTGACTAGTGAATGCTGCTTCTGATTAATCCGTAATTTTAGTTTGTTGTTATTTTTATGGTCAGAGCAGAGGCTTTCCAGGTGGAGTTGTCGGACTGCATTTTCACGTATCCTGTTGCGGTGCCGACTGGCTGTTTATCATCGGAGGTGACTAATTGTGTGCTGAAGTCGTAAGCATTATCTTCTCCTGATTTTGCTGTCAACTGTATATCCTGCGCAATGATATCTTTATCCAGCTTTTGTGCCAGTTTCATCGGAGCTATCATTGAACGGTCTGCCAACAAATCTGCGATGCAATCAGCTGTCATTATCTCTCCAAATTGTTTCTGGAAATAATCTTCCATTCCGTCTATCGATACCATTCCGGTCTCATCGCCGGTCTCGGCAGATGCTATCTCTGCATACTGGCTGTCAAATTCATCGGCATCCTGCACCGTACCGCTTAAAAATTGATTAAGCACAGCGTTGGCGCTTTCTTCAGAACTGTTACCACTCTTCTGGCAACCTGCCGCCAGCAGCATAGCCATCAATACTGCCATGCATGCGAAAATTCTTCCAAGACATTTTAACTTCATCCTATCATCTCCTCCTGTTCTTAAATCGCGTGAATCTTTGTGCTTTTTAGAAATATTTTCTAATTACAAGTTATCATACGTGAATTATTCTGTCAATGCAAATCAGCCTATAAAAAACCATGAATTGTGTGCCTGTAAAGAGACATCTCTTTACCCTATATTAAATCGTCTTCTTGAGAAAGACCTAGTTTCAACATCTAATGTTGTAACTGAAAAAAAGAAAATTCGTGTTTACTACCATCTTTCCGAAACAGGCAAAGAATATTACGAAGACATGAAGAAAAATTATGCTGCTTATATTACCACTGTCAATAACTTTTTAAATTTAAAATTGGAGGTCTGAAAATGGAAGTACCATCATCCATCACAGATAAAGAAATTCATAATGATCTTTCAGAAATTAAACAGCAGCTCACTTTTACACACTCTCCAAAAGAGACAGCTTCTATTATGCAAATGATAGAAAGCAGTATCGATGACTTTCTCAGTGAACATCCTTCTGCCACAGCTAAAGCAACTGCCAATTTTTATGTTGGTTCGCGTATAGAAAAAACAATTAATAAATCTGCCACCTTAACTTGCAGCGCCAAAGGTACTTTTTCTTAATCTATTTTATAGCCTTTAACACAAAAATGAAGGAATATCCTGTATCCTACAGTCTTCCTTCATTTTTGTTTTTTACTATCCTAATTTTATTTTACGCCACTGCATTCCCATGTTTCTGTATTCAGCAGCAGAAATTCTTCTGTTCCAATGGGCTTGCCGTCACGGTAAGTTGAAAAGACATCACAGGAAATCAAGTTTCCTTCTTTTGTAATCATATCCATCGGTGTATGGCCCACTATCTGCAATAGTTTCCGCGGCTTATACAACCGCATATTGGAATGCTGGGGTCTGAGCCAGATAGGCGAGGCATCGTTCCACATTTCGTTTGGACCGAGTTCGTTAATGGCCGCCACCACTGCCTCCACGTCATGATATTTTGCTTTCGGTACAACGCTCTCTGCAAAATAATCCAATACCCCCGCATGGGAAAATAACACGTTATCTATTTTCTGGACATAGCGAATCGGATTGCTCTCCGGGAGTGCATCCCGCAAATCCAATAATTTTCTCTGCACAGTGTAAGCTGCCATTGAACTGTAGCCACTTTCTATGCGATGCCAGAGATAGCTCAGGTCATGATTGCCATAGCACCAGACTGTCTCCGGAAATTCTTTGGCAAAATCAATAGCTGCATCATAGGTTTGTTCATACAGTGCAATATCATACTCTTTCCCCCAGTCATCCGGAATATCCATCAGACACACTGCACGGTCCGCCTTTTTGGCACGCATAAGGACTGCCGCCTGTTCAAACATCCACGGTTTCAAATGCACATCCGGTATTACTAAAACTTTCATCGAATCACCCTTTCTTCTCATCTGTTATCATTATAAACTCTACCAAATAAAAACTTGTCCCCTGCTAACAAAAAAGACATATAAAGTCTAACTTTTTGGCGACACCTCAGTTCACTTTATATGTCTCTTTGAAATTGTCATTTTCCTCAATCACCGATTATTCAAAAATCTGTTTCAACTGAATAGATGTCGGTGACGGCATCTTCAATGGCGCACCGCTCATCATAATATAGCCTTTGTCGTAGTTGACTTTGAAGGATGTCATGGAATTGCCTTCCTGATTGACAGACACAAACATCTGATCTCCCGGCATAATCGCCAGGTCTCTTGGATATTCACCACTGACCGGAAGAATACATAATGTCTTCATCATCTGATCTTCTTCATTAATCTCATAGATTGCTACAGAATTGTTGCCGGAGTTGGTAACAAAAAGATATCTGTCGTCCGGAGTCAATTTCAACGTAATGGCACTGTTGTAGTTATCATACTTCTCAGGCAGTGTAGAAATTGTCTGAAGCTTTGTAAAATGAGCAGTCTCAGCATCATAGGCATACTTCGTCACGCAGCATTTATTCTCATGGGTCAGATAAGCATAACGGCCATCCGATGTAAAGATCATATGCTTCGGTCCGGATTCCAATTCGCATCTCAGAATATCATGGAGCTTGATCTTGCCTGTTTCATGATCAAACTCATACACCTTTACCTGATCCATACCAAGGTCAACGGCCATAATGAAACGTTCATCCGGTGAGAAAATCGCACAATTCACATGACAGCGATAATTCCTTCCGGCAATACTGCCAAGACCTTTCATAAAGACTTCATCCGTCACGCCCTGAATCGTACCATCCTCATTTAATCTTAAAACAGTCAACTTGCCATCATGATAGCCTGCTGTCAACAGATAGCGGTTGGCTCTGTCCACAGACAGATAACAAGGCCTCAGACCATTCACAGAAGCTTTGTTCATCAATTCAAGACCGCCGTCCGGCAAAATCTTAAAAGAAGCCACGCCCTCATCACAATTGCTGTACAAGTACTGTTCGTCATGGGATAATCTCAGAAATGAAGGATTGTTGATCTTAAATGAGTCCCTTACCTTAAAGTATGCATACTCCACATTCGCATCCAGAATATAAATACCGTCACTCTCGCCTCTTGTATAAGAACCCACATATGCTACATATTTATCTGCCATTCTAAAAACTCCTCTCAAAGTCATCTGCCATTCAAAGCTGAACCCCTTTATTTTTCAAAGAAGAAATTCAATTATCAATTCAAAACAGGCACACTTACCGCTATTTTCTAAACGTAAGTGTACCATATTCCATCCCAGATGTCCACAATAACCCAAGTTAAAACATTGACGTCCGTCCCTATTTGTAGTAATCTCATACTGATGTTATTCATCAACCACATTATCTTATTTTTAGAATTATACTCAACGCGAAATGCTCTGTATTCTTAGATAGTTGCCAATCATTCATCATTCAACATCAGGCAGTGCGAACGTGTCTGCTTTGAATGATGAATGATGGGCAACTTCAAAAAACATCTGCGTTTCGCCCATTAAGGAGGATTTTACTATGGAAAAAATTGCCAGTTTCACAATTGACCATTTAAAACTTGTTCCCGGTGTTTATGTTTCCCGTAAGGATACCATTGGCAAAGAAGTCATCACAACTTTTGACCTGCGCATGACCAGTCCTAATGATGAACCTGTAATGAACACGGCCGAAGTACACACCATTGAACATCTGGCTGCTACTTTTTTACGCAACCATCCGGTTTACGGTGATAAAACCATTTACTTTGGACCAATGGGCTGCCGCACAGGCTTTTACCTGCTGCTGGCCGGTGACCTGACTTCCAAAGAGATTGTGCCGCTGATGATTGAGATGTTTGAATTCATCAGAGACTTCAAAGACGAAGTGCCAGGCGCAAGTCCGAAGGACTGCGGCAATTATCTGGATATGAACCTGCCAATGGCCAATTATCTGGCTAAGCGCTATCTGGACAACGTACTGTACAATATTGATGACAGCAGACTGGTTTATCCGGAATAAAAATCGACATAAAAACAAAAATCTGCGGCATACTATCACAAAACCCAATCGTCCAAGGAGGTTTACTTATGATAGAACCGCAGATTTCTTTTCATCCGGATCACTATTTTCAAAAAGCCGAATCCCTTACGATGCCGCAGACTGACATCACCGACAGTACCGACGGTTCAGACCGGATGACCGTCCGTGATGACCATCTTCCGCCCTACATCGGCGATTTTCCGCCGAAATCTTCTTCACCCTCACAGGATGAAAAGATGGTATAAAGCCGCAATTAAAAGCAGATGGGCCGGATAAAAGATATAAAAACCATACTGCATCACTTTCGTCTGCCGGCCCCTCTGCCCATTATAAAGCAGGATCGGGATCAGGGCCAGCACCGCATAAACTTCAACACCGCCCATAGCAGCCAGAAGAATCGCCGCAATGGGATATTTTAACTGAGGCTGCCCCCGCAGATAATAAAAAATACAGATAACCGCAATCCCAGTAAAACCATAATCCGTATTGAAAAATTCAGCGATCAGCCCCGCTGCAATAATAACAAGCAATTTATAGAGTACATCCGGAATGTCCAGCTGCTCAATGGGGTGCTCAAGGAACCAGATAGCCAGAAGTCCCAGTCCCAGGGTAAAAAATACATTCTGATGACCCGTATATACCAACCGGTGATAAAAAGCCAGGTCAAAAGGAACCTCCGAAATCAATGCAAAAATACCCATACGCAGAATATATTTCTTCATGTTACGGGTATGCACAGCCCCTTCCACCAGCAAAAAACAGTAGATTGGAAAGGCTAATCGTCCGATAATGCGAAATCCCATCATCCCGCTGAAACAAACCGCTCCCAGATGATCAATAAACATAGACAGACAGGCGATCAATTTCAGTACTGTGCCGTCCAGTCGCTGATACCGGGATATATTGACCGAAGGATTCATTTATTTTCCTCCCTGTTTCTGAGCTTCAATCCGCTCTGCCAGATCATTGAGATACACCCAGCGATCCATCTTCTCTTCAAGGGCTGACTCATTCGCATCCTTTTCCTTCATCAGGTCATTGAGTTTTCCGGAATCCGTGGCAAATTTCATCATATCCGCATCAATCTGTTCAATCTTCGCTTCAAGGGCTGCAATGTCATCATCAATGGTATCAAATTCCTTCTGCTCGCTGAATGTAAACTTTAATTTCACCGGTCTGTTCTGCTTCCAGTCTTTGGAATTGTTCTTCTTTTCCCCGCTGTCAGCTTTTGTCTTATTGGTCAGACTCATATCCGGTGCTGTGCCAAAACGCTTCTCATGGGCTTCCAGATAATCGGTATAACCGCCCTCATACTGTCGAATGTGACCCTGTCCGTCAAATTCCAGAATACGATCCGCCACATTATCAAGGAAATAGCGGTCATGGGAAACAGCCACGACAATGCCTACAAATGAATTCAAATAATCCTCCAGGATTGTCATGGTCGGAATATCCAGATTGTTGGAGGCCTCATCTAACAGAAGGACATTGATATTCTGACATAAAACACCAAGCAGATACAGACGGCGCTTCTCACCGCCGGATAATTTGCCGATTGGCGCATACTGCATTTCCGGTGTAAAAAGAAATCGCTCCAACATCTGGGAAGCACTGATTCTGCCGTCGCGGGTAATAATATATTCTCCGATGTCTTTGACATAATCAATAACCCGCTGGCGGTCATCCATTTCCTTCTCATCCTGGGCAAAATAGCCCATACGGATGGTCTCCCCAATCTCAATGACACCGGAATCCGGTTCTACCTGTCCCACCAGCATCTTCATCAGTGTGGATTTGCCGCAGCCGTTCGGACCAATGATGCCTACCTTTTGATTTCTCAGGAAAATATAACTGTAATCATCCAGAATGACTTTATCACCATAACGCTTGCTCAGATGCTGCAGTTCAATGGTCTTTTTACCCATACGTGTCTCAATGGAATCCATCTCCACAACCTGTGCCTGCTCCGGTGCCGTTCCGTTCTTCAGCGCCTCTAACCGTTCCAGTCTGGCACGCTGTTTGGTGGTTCTGGCACGGCATCCTCTCTTGGCCCATTCCAGTTCCATTCTAAGGACACTCTGACGCTTGCGCTCCGTTGCCAATTCCATCTCTTCTCTGGCTGCCTTTAATTCAAGGAAACCGGAATAGTTGGATTCATAGCTGTAGATCTTGCCCTGGCTGATCTCCAGGATCTTGTTCGTCACCTGGTCAAGGAAATATCGGTCATGGGTCACCATCAGAATCGTTCCCCTGAAATTCTTCAGGTAATCTTCCAGCCACCGGATCATGGCACTGTCCAAATGGTTAGTGGGCTCATCCAAAAGCAGCACATCAAAATCCTGTGCCAGCACCTTAGCCAGAGCCACTTTTCGCTTCTGGCCACCGGAGAGCTGATCAATGGGCATACTATAATCCATAATCCCCAACTGACTTAAGTTGCTCTGAACCTTCCATCCTGTCTCGTCATCGCCTGCATAAGAAAGAATCGTCGCATTCTCCGGGAACTTCGGCTCCTGAGGCAGCCATGCCAGTTTCAGCTGATTCTGCCGGATAATATTGCCGGAATCCGGCACTTCATCGCCTGCGATCATTCGAAGCAGCGTGGATTTGCCGGTGCCATTGATGCCCACAATACCGATCTTGTCACCTTCCTGAATACCGATGGACGCATCATCGAAAATCGTCTTCTCACCAAAAATTTTGCTTATATGTTCAATATTCATTATATTCATAAAAAAATACCTCTATCTATTTTATCTTTAATAATGATAAATGAAATTTACATAACCGTCAATTGTATTTTCCATTGAAAAGGCTTGCAAATTAGCTAAAATACGGTACAATAGGGATTGCAGTCTAAATTATTAAAAATTGGCGTAACTGCTGAATGATATGTACGCAAACAGAAAGGTTTATCTATGATTAGTGCAAATAATGTTACTCTGCGCATTGGCAAACGCGCACTCTTTGAAGATGTGAATATTAAGTTTACCGAAGGCAATTGCTATGGTCTGATTGGCGCCAACGGTGCCGGAAAGTCTACTTTCCTGAAGATTCTCTCCGGTGTCATCGAACCGAGCAAGGGCGACATCGCAATCACACCTGGCCAGCGTTTATCCGTACTGGAACAGGACCATTATAAATATGATGATTATCAGGTATTAGATACCGTTATCCTGGGCAATAAGCGCCTCTATGAGATTATGAAAGAAAAAGACGCTATTTATGCCAAAGAAGATTTTACAGATGAAGACGGTGTTCGTGCCAGCGAACTCGAAGGTGAATTTGCCGACTTAAACGGCTGGGAAGCTGAAAGTGATGCTGCGACGCTGTTAAATGGTCTCGGTATCGACACAGATCTTCACTATTCTTATATGCGTGAACTGGACGGCGGTCAGAAGGTCAAGGTTCTTCTTGCTAAAGCCCTGTTTGGCAATCCGGACATTCTGCTCTTAGACGAGCCGACCAACCACTTGGATCTGGATGCCATCGCATGGCTTGAAGAGTTCCTGATCAACTTTAACAATACCGTTATCGTTGTCTCCCATGACCGTTATTTCCTGAACAAAGTCTGTACCCATATCGCTGATATTGATTATGCCAAAATCCAGCTTTACTCCGGCAACTACGATTTCTGGTATGAATCCAGTCAGCTGATGATCAAACAGATGAAGGAAGCCAACAAAAAGAAGGAAGAAAAGATCAAGGAACTGCAGGAATTCATCCAGCGTTTCTCCGCCAACGCTTCCAAATCCAAGCAGGCAACGTCCAGAAAACGTGCCCTTGAAAAAATCCAGCTGGATGAGATCCGTCCATCCAGCCGTAAGTATCCATATATCGACTTCAAGCCAAACCGTGAGATTGGCAACGAAGTACTTCACGTTGAAGGCATTTCCAAGACCATTGACGGTGTGAAGCTCCTTGACAATATCTCTTTCACCCTGGGCCATGATGATAAAGTAGCTTTTGTCGGCCCGAACGTCAACGCCACAACCGCGCTTTTCAAGATTCTGGCCGGTGAAATGGAACCGGATGAGGGTTCTTATAAGTGGGGCGTTACCACAACACAGACTTACTTCCCGAAGGATAACACTGCTGAATTTACAAGCGAAGACAGTATCGTTGACTGGCTGATGCAGTACTCCCCTGAAAAGGATGTGACATTTGTCCGCGGTTTCCTTGGCCGTATGCTCTTCTCAGGTGATGACGGTCTGAAGAAAGTCAATGTTCTCTCCGGTGGTGAACGTGTCCGCTGTATGCTGTCCAAGATGATGATGTCTGGCGCCAACACCATGCTGATGGACGAACCAACCAACCATTTGGACATGGAATCTATCACAGCCCTGAACAACAGTCTGATCAAATATCCGGGTGTTCTGTTATTCACTTCCCAGGACCACCAGTTTGTACAGACCGTTGCCAACCGTATTATGGAACTGACACCTGGCGGTCTCATTGACAAACAGTGTACGTATGATGAATATCTTGAAAATGATGAGATGGCAAGAAAACGCCAGATTCTCAATATGGAAGCAGAAGCTGACGATTAATTTACAGACAATTTAGTATTCAGACAGGCACTTGTCAGCAATTCTTAAGGATTTTTTAAAGCCTTTATCCGGCTTATGTGCTATGCTAAGAGCAGCAGAGAAATGATGGATCCATGATTTCTTTGCTGCTCTTTTGCTGTTAATGTACTTAATTATCGGAGGCTTAAAAATTACTTATGATAAAAAACAAACGACTTTTATTGATCATACTGATTATTTTTATTCTGGCTGCTGCCGGAAGTTTTTTCATTCTTTTTGTTGATCAATGGCATATAGAAATCAATGATGGCTCTGAAAATAATGTCAAAATCGAATACGGCGATACCTATGATGACGGCACCGTCACTGCCGCATTAAAAGGCCGGTATCTGTTAAAGAAGGGATTCCCTGTTACTGTCACCTCAGAGGGTTCTGTCAATACCTCCAAGCTCGGCAGTTACACCATCAATTACCATGCTTCTTTCCTTTTCTGGAAAGGTGCGGACAGTAAAACGGTGACTGTTGAAGACACAGTTCCGCCGGAAATTAAGCTGACAATCAATCCGGATCATTATACCCTTCCCGGCCATCCTTATGAAGAAGAAGGCTATACGGCATCCGACAATGTGGACGGTGATCTGACGGATAAAGTAACCCCTGAAGAGAAAGACGGAACAGTGATTTATAAAGTTTCCGACAACTCCGGCAATGAGACAACCGTCACCCGCACCATTGTCTATGACGACCCGGTCCCGCCGGTCCTGGCCTTAAAGGGTGACAGTGAAATAACCATACAGGCCGGTTCTGATTATACCGATCCGGGATATACCGCCGAAGATAATGTGGACGGTGATCTGACAGATAAAGTTTCCGTGGATGGTTCTGTCAATACCTACAGCGCAGGTACTTACTCGCTTACTTATAAAGTTCAGGATAATTACGGCAATGAAGCAGCGGTCACCCGAACAGTCACTGTTGAGCCGATCCGCCAGGCAGACACTGTCAAACCTTCCGGCAAAATTGTCTATCTGACCTTTGATGATGGTCCCGGTGAATACACTTCCAAGCTTTTGGACATTCTGTCCAAATACAATGTCAAAGCCACCTTCTTTACCGTTGGTTCCGGTCACCCGGATTTGTTAAAAGCCGAAGCGGACGCCGGTCATTCCATTGGCATTCACAGTGCTACACACGATTATTCCAAAATCTATGCCAGCGAGGATGCTTTTTTTGCCGATCTACGCAAACAGCAGGATACCATTGAAAATGCCACCGGTATCCGGACAACCCTTGTCCGTTTTCCCGGCGGAAGCTCCAATACCGTCAGCAAAAGCTACTGCTCCGGTATTATGACCAAACTGACCAAAGACCTCACGGATATGGGATATCAGTATTTTGACTGGAATGTCACCAGCGGTGATGCCGGCGAAACAACCAATACATCCGTTGTCGTACAAAATGTCATCTCCGGGATTCAGCAGCATGATGTCTCCATTGTCCTGCAGCATGATATCAAAGGCTTCAGTGTCAATGCCGTGGAACAGATCATCCAGTGGGGACTTGCACATGGGTATACATTTCTTCCCCTGACCGCTGAAAGCCCGACGGCGCACCATGGTGTCAACAACTAATAACCATCGCATGACTCCACGATATAAAAAAGAGGCTGTGAAAAATGAGTAAATTCATTTTTCACAGTCTCTTTTAAATGATTTTTCAACCATATCTTTACATATAGCATCCCAGAGGCATGCTGTTCTGCTGCAGCAGATGCAGGATAGAGCCTACAACCTGTGCACAAATCTGCAGAATATATCTGCAATCATTCTCCACAGACTTCACTGCATGCAGATATTCTGTATGACATTTCTTAATAAATGCACAAATCTCATCCGCCGACCGCATGTTCACTTCCTGGAAATGTGCATGTGTCTCTTTCATTTTTCTCACAAACTCCCTGAAATCCACTTTCAGCTGTGCTTCATAATGAATATGTTCTGTCATAGTTCCCGGATATTCAATATTATGCGGGAATGTAAAATAATCCGCAATATAATGGGTAATGACACCGAGATCCTTGGACAGACCGATGGTCATGCCTTTATTCTTGTCATATTCATCAATGACTTTATTAATCTTCTTTTCAAGCTTATGGAATGTCAGATCAATTCTGTGTTTAGTTGTTATAAAGCTGGGCACAAGGTCTGGTTCCAGACTTCCGAATCTGAAAGCCAGAGGATGGTCGATCATGTCTGCATCCACAATATCTACAATGTATCCTGCTAATGATAAATGAGACTTTTTTCTCAATATGAAACCCTCCACACATATATAACTGCGGCATCAGCCACTTTTTCTGTCTTTTACTTACATCTCCACTATTGTACACCCTTCCTAATCAAGAATCAATATCATTTATAAAAAATTCACATTCCATTTACACAGGAAGCGTTCATTCACCTTGACATTGCCATTCACATCATATAAAATTAATGTAATTATACGATTTTACAGAGGAGATGATTTTTTTTGGATTCCAGTGACGCGATGCAGCTTATTGTTCTGATTGTTTTGTTGGCTTTATCTGCCTTTTTTTCATCAGCCGAAACTGCATTAACCTGTGTCAGCAAAATTCGTATCCGCAGCCTTGCTGAGGAGGGCAATAAACGTGCCTGTCTTGTTAAGGAACTGACGGATAATCCATCCAAGATGCTGAGTGCTATTCTGATTGGCAACAATATTGTCAATCTGAGTGCTTCCTCATTATCTACCATGCTGGCCACTAAGATGGCCACACAGCTCGGAGCCGGTGCCAACGCAGCGACCTTTGTTGGACTTGCAACCGGTATCCTGACTATTCTGATTTTGATCTTCGGTGAGATCACACCTAAGTCAGCAGCCACCATCAATGCCGAGAAGATGGCCCTTGGTGATGTGGTTATTATCTACTGGCTGACCCGTGTTCTGACACCTGTCATATTTGTTATCAATCACCTTTCCTATGGTGTGATGCGCCTGATGGGCATTAATCCGAATGCCCAGGCCAAGACCATGACAGAGAATGAGCTTCTGACAGTCATCGATGTCAGTCATGAAGACGGTGTTATTGAATCCGAAGAGAAGGAAATGATCACCAACGTGGTGGACTTCGGCGATTCTGTTGCCAGTGAAGTGATGGTACCGCGTATTGATATAGAATTTATGGATGTAGAGAGCAGCTATGAGGATGTACTCGCTGTTTTCAGACGTGACAAGTATTCCCGTGTACCGGTTTATGAAGGTAACAAGGATCACGTCATCGGTGTCTTGAATCTGAAGGATGTTTTCTGTTACAGCGATCTTCCCTCGAATTTCTCTATCCGCAAGATTCTTCGCCGCCCATACTTCACTTACGAGTTTAAGCGAATTTCAGACCTGATGGTAGATATGCAGAAGAATTCCATCAGTATGGCCATGGTGTTAGATGAATACGGTGCCGTTGCCGGACTCATCACCTTGGAGGATTTGTTGGAAGAAATCGTGGGTGAGATCCGCGATGAGTACGATGAAGAAGAGAAAGACGATATCCGTAAGGTCAATGAACATGAATATACCGTAGATGGCACCACCAAGCTGGAAGATATTGACAAGCTGCTTGATCTGCACCTTGAATCTGAAGATTATGATTCAATCGCCGGACATATGATCCATGAGCTTGGTCATATTCCGACAGAAGGCGAATATATCGATATTAACGGTATCCGTTTTACTGTTATGAAGATGGACAAGCATCGTGTGGCCGATATTGATATTCGTCTGCCGGAGGCTGAAACTGAACAGAGCCCATCTGAGCACTGATCTTCGGTGTCATCATCGGTGGTGCATTCAGCACAATCGTATCTTCACTGGTGAATGATATTCATCAACAAGCTGAAGAAGCCTGCACCTGTTGCTGCGCCGACCACAAAGGTCTGTCCGTACTGCAAGTCAGAGATACATATTGATGCCGTTAAGTGCCCACACTGTGCATCAGACCTTGAGGACACAGAACAGTAGTTTTTCCGGTTGTTCATCCCATTCAATTTATGCTTATAAAAGAAGCTTCATAAGATGGATTATTTTTTCACACCACAGCCATCTTACAAAGCTTCTTTTTTATCTATCTGTATATTGCTGTCTCTGCCCCCTGACTAAACAGCCATTTCCTTTAAATCATCCGCAATAATCAGTTCTGCTTCCGTTGCAGCCTGGATTTCTTCGATCGTATATTCCGGATTGTATTCAACCAATGCCAAACCTTCAGGTGTGACTTTCATTACACCCATCTCTGTTACAATGAGATTCACCTGACCTTTTGCAGTCAGAGGCAATGTACACTCCTTGAGAATCTTATGCTTGCCTTTATTTGTATGCTCCATGGCAACAATCACTTTTCTGGCACCTACCACCAGATCCATGGCGCCTCCCATACCAGGCAGCATTTTTCCCGGAATTTTGTAATTGGCGATATTGCCTTTTTCATCTACCTGAAGAGAGCCGAGGACTGTTACATCCACATGGCCGCCGCGAATAATGGCAAATGAGTCTGCACTTGAGAAAAATGCACCATCATCCGCAATACCGGCCATCACACCGCCTGCATTCACCACATGCGGGCTTTCTTTTCCTTCCTCAAGCGGCACCAGCCCGACAAAACCATTCTCAGACTGAAGAGTCAGATCGACACCTTCCGGAAGGTGGTTCGGCACCAATGTCGGCAGTCCGATACCAAGATTCACAACATCTCCGTCCTTTAATTCTTTTGCCACACGGGCTGCAATAAAATTCTTAATATCTCCCATTATTCTGCACCTCCTACAAGATAATCCACAAAAATTCCAGGTGTTTCAACATAATCCGCACCAATCTGACCCGCTTCCACAATTTCGGATACACCAGCCACAACCGTATCCGCTGCCATTGCCATCATCGGATTGAAGTTGCGTTCTGAGCCGATATAACGTAAGTTGCCGGATGCATCTGCCTTATGGCCGCCGATCAATGCAATGTCTGCATGTAACGGCAACTCCAGAATATAATCTACACCATCAATTGTCTTTATTTCTTTTCCTTCAGCGACTTCTGTACCAACGCCCGTCGGTGTGTAAAAACCGCCAAGTCCCGATCCACCGCATCTGATTCTTTCTGCCAGGGTTCCCTGCGGAACAAGTTCAAGATCAATCTCACCTTCAAAATATTTTGCACCGAATTCAGGATTCAATCCAACATGCGAAGCGATCAGTTTCTTTACCTGTCCATTTTCCACAAGCTTGCCGACACCTCTTGCTTTTCCTTTCCATTCTCCGGTTTCTTTGTCTTTCTTTCTGCCAAAACCTGCATCATTACAGATAATTGTCAAATCCTTTACATTACTTTTTACAAGCTCATCAATAATCGGCTCCGGTGTACCATTGGCCATGAATCCACCAACCATCACTGTCATACCGTCTTTTACCAGAGATGCAGCCTCTGCTGCTGTTGTAATCTGAGTCTTAGCCATTTTACTCACTTCCTCCTTAAGTTATATGAAGTATTTATTTTTTAATCCTGCCTATATAACAAGCAATTACCATGCCAATTGTTTCCTGTGCGATTTATTTTTCTCCGAAACAGTTGTTTTAAGCCAAATAATTGTTTTAACCAAAATACATCTATAACTGTAAAATAACGTTTTTTTGCTGATTATGTCTATTTTTTGTACATTTATTGTTAAACTATCCAATTTAAACAGAATTTTCTTCCTGTATTTATGCGTTTTTTAACCTATACGTCTAAAAAGCGTACACATTTATTGATGTGTACGCTTTTTAGACATGTTTTATTCTGTAATTGTTATCTTACTTCTAACCACTGAATAATGGCTCGATAATGGCTGAATACAATTAATGGCATGAATGACTGCCGCATCCGTGATTGCCGCACTGGTGACCACTCTCACCATGTTCATGATCATGATGGCTGCATTTCACATCTGCATCATAATTCAACTGACCTTCCAGAAGTGCTTCAACGGCCTGATCTGCATTGCCGCTGCATCCGCCAAACAACTTGATACCTGCCTGAGCCAGGGCATTCTGAGCTCCGCCTCCGATACCGCCGCAGATCAGTACCTGTACCTGATGTTCTGCCAGGAATCCTGCCAAAGCACCATGGCCGCTGCCGTTTGTTCCTACAACTTCTGAAGCAACAACCTTTCCATTCTCTATATCATACAGCTTAAACTGTTCTGTATGACCAAAATGCTGAAAAATCTCTCCATTATCGTATGTTACTGCAATCTTCATTTTAATGATCCCCCTTATCCTTGTTCAATACCTGAGCTCGGCATCGATGTTTCGGACATCCGCCGCACCCGCAAGTTGTTTCTGCGCCATCACATAATCGATAGTCTCCGCCTTCAATCCTGAGCATCTTGCCGTCTACGACAACTTCCGCCAGCTTCTTTCTGGCACTGTCATAAATCTGCTGCACCGTTGTTCTGGCAATATGCATATATTTTCCGCACTCTTCCTGTGAAAAATTCTCTTTATCTATGAGACGGATCGTCTCATATTCATCCACCGTCATCACAACGCATGCCTCATCTGACGCCCCTCCGGAAGGCATAAATTCGGATACCTTCGGAAGACAGCATACTTTTCTGCACTTTCTTGGTCTCGGCATCTCTTCATCCTCTTTCTTAAATCAACGGCAATACGGATGCGCGCAATCCCTATTGCCATTTCATGTTCATCAACTGTTCGATATAAATGGCATATGTCATTTATATCACAGTTATCGGCATATGTCAATAACTCATCTTTATATCAGTACCTCAATCCGCCTTGAAGCAAATAGTTCAAACAACGGCTGCAATCCTCCAATGGCCATTTTTCTATTCCGCCAAAATCCGCTTCACAATCTGTCACAACAGCAATCAAGTTCTTCCCGCAGCAGGATAATGTACGGGATATTTTCTCTCTGACGATTTCTATCTTCGGCAATTCACTCTGCTTCATACCTTCCACAAGAATAACATCTGCATCTGAAAATCCGTTGATCAGCTGCTGCAAATCGATTTCTTCATCTGCATTGATCATATATCTGTTCTTCGAAAAAATCGCTGTCGCCGCAGCGCCGGCTTGGTGATATCGGTAGGTATCTGTTCCCGGTCTGTCCCCTTCAAAATCGTGACCGTCATGTTTGATCACTGCCGCACTTTTGCCATGGGATTTTATTTCTTTGAGCAGTTTTTCAATATAGGTGGTCTTGCCGGAATTTTTGATACCGCAGATGCATAATATTTTCTGTTCTTTCGGCATGTTCAAAGAGGTATTTTTCCACCGTTCATACGCTTCCGGCGTATTGATATTGACAAAACATGTATCTGGGATCCCCATCTCTGCCGATGACACAATCAAACAGCGGCTTCGAATCAGCAAATGCATCATTTTATAGTCTTTATACCGCAGCATTTGCTGAATTACCGGCAAAAGCGACGGGCGATACAGACCACATAAAGGGTGGATTCGTCCACGACTGTCCTGATAGACCATACAGTCATATCCCTGTTCATACGCATCCGCAGACATCTGAATCAGGCTGCCGACCATACTTTCTGTCAATTCCGGGACATCGCAGGCTGTCACAAAAATCCATTCATCTTCATCCTTTAACTGCTGCAAGACCGTGTATAGGCCGCCTAAGGGGCCGCAGTCTTTGACAACGTCTATAAGCCCATAACAATCCTTATCTTTGTATACATTTTGAATAAGCGCCAACTGCGCCGCATCGGCTGCTGACAGATAAATCCTATCTGCTTTCTCCAATGCCTTGATCTGCCTTTTCAGATAAGATTGGCCTTTTCCATCCTTCAGCAGAAACTTTGGCTGTCCGCCCATTCTCGATGAATGACCGCCCAAAAGAATCGCCGCTTTATGACATTTTAAAGACTGATGTGTCATTATTTTTCACTCCTAAATGATATAAAAATCCCCCGTACTCACGATCATGAGTACGGGGCACTGCCATTATCTCTATTTTACTTTTATTTAAAATATGCCACACCGGATTCAAAAATCTTCTGGTCCGGATTGCCGTAAATATTTCTGGCAACGGCTTCACCGATTCGCTCAGAATGTCCCATCTTGCCAAGGATACGTCCGTCAGGGCTTGTGATACCTTCAATAGCCGCGTAGGAAGCATTCGGGTTGAAATCCTCATCCATGGTTGGATTGCCATCCAAATCAACATACTGGGTTGCCACACAGCCTGCTGCAAAGAGCTTCTTGATCCATTCATCACTGGCTACGAAACGGCCTTCACCATGGGAAATCGGGATTGCATAGACTTCACCAGGTACCGCACCTGCCAGCCATGGGGATTTATTAGAGACAACCTTTGTATAAGCCACCTTTGAAATATGACGGCCGATGTTGTTGGTTGTCAGTGTCGGGGAATCCGGCTGCTGCGGTGTAATTTCGCCGTAAGGCACCAGACCAAGTTTGATCAGTGCCTGGAAACCATTGCAGATACCAAGAGCCAAACCATCTCTCTCGTTGAGCAGCTTCATAACAGCCTCTTTCAGTTTTTCATTTCTGAAAGCCGTAGCAATGAATTTACCGGAACCGTCCGGTTCATCACCGGCTGAGAAACCGCCTGGGAACATAATAATCTGTGCATCGCTGATACCTTTGACAAAGGCATCGACAGATTCACGGATACCGTCTGCACTTAAGTTTCTGAATACCTGTGTCTGAACTTTTGCACCGGCTTTTTCAAAGGCTTTCATGGAATCGTATTCGCAGTTTGTACCCGGGAATACAGGGATAAATACCTTTGGCTGTGCAATCTTGTGGTTGCAGATCACAATGCTGCCCTCTTTATAAATCGGTGTCTCAATCTTCTTCTGCTCAACACCTGAACGTGTTGGGAAGACTTTTTCAAGGGTGCCTGTCCATGCTTTCAGTGCCTCATCCATTGTCACAACAGTGTCACCGTATGTGAACTGTGCATCATCTGTCACTTCACCGATCAGTGTATAAGCCACATTGACTTTATCAAGAGCATCCGCCGGTACTTCTGCGATCATGCATCCATATTCACCTGTCTTAAACAAATCTTCTGCTTTCACAGTGCTGTCAATCTTAGCGCCCAGCTTGTTGCCGAAAGCCATTTTGGATACAGCTGCTGCAACGCCGCCAAAACCGAGTGTATAAGCGGAGATGACAACTTTATCCTGAATCAGCTGATGAATCGCTGTGTAAAGAGCTTTTGCCTGTTCGTAATCCGGCATATCATAAGCATCTCTTGCAATATCAAACTTCACAATCTTATTGCCGCTCTTCTTGAATTCCGGTGTAATAATATCCTGCTGTTTTGCCACATCCACTGCAAAGGAAACAAGGGTTGCCGGTACATGGATATCATTGAAGGAACCGGACATGGAGTCCTTACCGCCGATGGATGGCAGTCCGAAACCGATCTGTGCTGTGTATGCACCGAGAAGCGCGCTCATTGGCTCGCCCCAGCCCTTTGCATCCTCAGTCATGCGTTTGAAGTATTCCTGGAATGTGAAACGAATCTTACTGAAATCACCGCCTGCTGCCACAATCTTAGCAACAGATTCTACAACCGCATAAGCAGCACCGTGATATGGGCTCCAGTTGGAAAGATATGGGTTAAAACCATAGCTCATCATAGTGACTGTATCTGTTTTGCCTTTTAATACAGGGAGTTTTGCTACCATGGACTGTGTCGGTGTCAGCTGATATTTGCCGCCGAATGGCATAAATACGCTGCCCGCGCCGATGGAAGCATCAAACATTTCCACAAGACCTTTCTGTGAGCAAACATTCAAATCTGCCAGGTCTTTCAGCCATGCTGCTTTCACATCAGCCACATCTGTCTTTTCTTCAAAATAGCTGTCTGCCTTTGAAGCTGTGCCTACGATAACATCTGTTTCCTGATGAGCACCGTTTGTATCAAGAAAAGCTCTGGAAATATTCACGATTTCCTTGCCTCTCCAGTGCATCACAAGACGTGGGTCTTCTGTTACCTCAGCCACGCAGGTTGCCTCAAGATTTTCTTCTTCGGCATAAGCCATAAATTTGTCCACATCCTTCGGATCAATGACAACCGCCATACGCTCCTGGGATTCTGAAATTGCCAGTTCTGTTCCGTCAAGACCGGCATATTTCTTCGGTACTTTATCTAACTGGATCTGAAGACCTGCTGCCAGCTCGCCGATAGCAACGGATACACCGCCGGCACCAAAGTCGTTGCATTTCTTAATCAGGCGTGAAACTTCCGGACGTCTGAACAGACGCTGAAGCTTTCTCTCTGTCGGCGCATTACCTTTCTGAACTTCCGCACCGCAGGTGTCGATGGACTGGGAGTTATGAGCCTTTGAGGAGCCTGTTGCACCGCCGCAGCCATCACGGCCTGTACGTCCACCCAAGAGAATAATAATATCTCCCGGATCAGAAGTCTCTCTGATAACATTGCTTCTAGGCGCTGCTGCCATCACCGCACCGATTTCCATACGTTTTGCCACATAATCCGGATGATAGATTTCATTAACAAGACCTGTGGCCAGACCAATCTGGTTACCATAGGAGCTGTAGCCGCTGGCTGCACCTGTCACCAGTTTTCTCTGAGGCAGCTTGCCTTCCAGAGTCTTCTCCATTGGTACAGTAGGGTCTGCCGCACCTGTCACACGCATGGCCTGGTAAACATAAGTACGTCCTGACAGTGGGTCACGGATCGCACCGCCAAGGCAGGTTGCTGCACCACCAAAAGGCTCGATTTCTGTCGGATGGTTGTGAGTTTCGTTCTTGAAGTTAATGAGCCATTCTTCTGTCTTTCCATCAATCTCAACCGGTACAATAATGCTGCAGGCATTGATCTCGTCTGTTTCTTCCTGGTCATCTAACTTGCCGTCTTTCTTCAGTTTTCTCATAGCCATCAGGGCAATATCCATCAGGGAAACATATTTGTCCTTGCGTCCTGCAAAGATTTCTGCACGATGGGCCTGATACATATCATAAGCAGCCTGCATCGGTGCCTTATAATCACCATCCTCAAATGTGACATTCTTCAATTCAGTCTGGAATGTGGTATGACGGCAATGATCAGACCAATATGTATCCAGTACTCGAATCTCTGTCATAGACGGATCACGACTCTCTTCTGCCGCAAAATGTTCCTGAATAAACCGGAAATCCTTGAATGTCATGGCCAGTCCCAGAGAATCATACAGTGCCTTTAATTCTGCTTCCGGCATATTTCTGAAGCCATCAAAAATCTTCACATCTGCCGGTTCTTCATATTCTGTCACCAGTGTTTCAGGCTTATCTGCATTGTTCTCTCTGGAATCTACAGGGTTGATACAGAAATCTTTGATATGCGCCAGTTCCTCCTCAGAACATGCGCCGGCAATCACATAGGTTGTTGCGGAACGGATCACCGGTTCTTCATTTTCATTCAAAAGCTTGACGCACTGTTCAGCAGAATCGGCTCTCTGATCAAACTGTCCAGGCAATGCCTCAACAGAAAAAGCAGTTTCTCCTTCCTGCATCGGAAATGCTTCTTCATATAATACATCAACCGGAGGCTCTGAAAAAATCGTAATCTTAGCCTCCTCATAAGTTTTGTCGGAAATATTTTCAATGTCATAACGAATGAGTACACGAACACCAGTTACTGTGCGGATACCAAGGTAATCACGAATATTCTCAAACAAATCCTTGGCTGCTACGGCATAAGCCGGTTTCTTCTCCACATATATTCTTCTAACGCTGCTCATAATGACCTCCCTTAATTCGGCATGGTATCTTAATTTACCTTTTTACTATATCACAAATATTTTTATTAATAAAATTAATATATTTAAATTCATTTATGACTTCAGCTAATGAGCAAATCTGCATAAAAACGCACATACTGCTTATCCTATCTATAAAGAGCACTCATTATTTTATAAGGAGATGTAATAATTATGGCAAAAAAATCCATTACCAGGCATAATGAAAAATGCGATCACCTGGATTATCTGAAAACAAGTGCTTCCGACACGGAATGCACCGGCGTTGTTTACACCGGACCCCTGAATGATGTAGAACTGGATAATATTAACGATGTCTATGCCTTTGAGCCGGAACCGGCGAAAAAAAGAGAAGTCTGAGAAAATTTTTATATCCCCAAAAAGCTTTCTATGCTACAATTTTTTTATAGAAAGCTTTTTTATTTAGAGTTTTTTTACAATCATTAATACCGCTATCCGGGTAACCCGTTAAAAACGTGAAGCGTCTTTCATTCTCTTTCATATTCCCTCAGGAGGTTCTTATGCTGAAAAAATATTCTATTCCAATCATTATGTGGCTGGTTTTTGAAAGTATTGCCGTCATTCTCTGGCAGGCACTTGACAATATCTTTTATCTTTTTAATTTTTCATACATAGGCACATCCATTGCCATCGGACTTTTTCTCTTTGCCCGCAAACAGAAATATGCCCGCCATGTCATTCAGTTTGCCGTTGGGCTTTATATGCTGGGCTATCTCGGCTTTCTTCAGCATGAGAACATGCAGATTGAAGGTTTTTGGTATTATCTGTTCCTGGGTGTTTTTGAAGCCGCCACCATCCACTATGCCGTGGCCAAAATCTTTGGCCCATTTATCTTCGGACGAGGCTGGTGCGGCTATGCCTGCTGGACAGCTATGATCCTTGATTTACTGCCTTTTAAAACGCCCGCATCTTCCCGCAGAAAATGGGGATTCATCCGCTATATTGTTTTTGTCGGTTCCCTGATTTTTGTCAGCAGCCTTTTTCTGCTTCATGTCCAAAACATTGAACAAATTATGTGGTACAGTTTTCTCATCGGCAATCTTATATACTATGTTGTTGGCATTGCACTGGCTTTTATCTGCAAAGACAACCGGGCTTTCTGCAAATATATCTGTCCTGTCACCGTCTTTCTGAAGCCGGCCAGCCGTTTTGCCCTTTTCCATATCAAACTGGACCCGGACAAATGTATCAGCTGCAAAAAATGCGAAAAAAACTGCCCGATGAATGTTGAGATTCTCAACATAACCGAGCAGCGCAAAAACCATTCCGAATGTATTCTTTGTATGCAGTGCGTGGACGAGTGTCCGAAAGGTGCTTTAAAACTGTAGCCTTATTTATGCAATCGCCGTATCACCTTAAACACCACCGTGTTTTCCAGTACCAGCGGTTCATTGTGGGCAAAGAAGACGATGCCGTCCGTAGGTGCCACGATCTGCATGGTGACATCTCCTTCATAAGGATCGATAATTTCCGCCATGACTTCCCCCATGCGGATGGTATCATTCGGGCCTTTGAGTCTTCTGAAAATCCCTGCTGCATTGGCTCTTACAGACATCAGTTCATCTTCCTCCAGAACACTGGCAATGTAACCACTATGCCCGTAATACTTGATCAGACCCATTCTGCAAAGAAGATACCCGTTTTTTTCCTCTGTCAATTCCAATTTTTATATCTGCCCTTCGTATTGCCGAAATCATTTGACACGTTCACGGTTATCATTTACTTTCTACGCATTTTATGATATATTTTAATTATTCTTACTAATAAATAAAACAGTTTTTATTTATAATTGCTGTTGACCGGAGGAACTATGGATATCAATTACGAACTTTATAAAGTTTTCTATTATGTTGCCAAAACACTCAGCTTTTCAGACGCTTCCAAGCGCCTGTTTATCTCACAGTCTGCAGTCAGTCAGTCAATCAAGGCACTGGAGAAGAAACTGAATCAGCATCTTTTTATTCGAAGCACCAAACGTGTCAAACTGACGCCGGAAGGTGAGGTTCTCTTCAAGCACATCGAACCTGCCGTGAATCTGATCATGCGCGGTGAGAACCAGATCCTGGATGCTAATGCGCTAAACGGCGGTCAGCTGCGTATCGGTGCCAGCGACACCATCTGCCGTTATTACCTGGTTCCTTATCTTCAGGCTTTCCATGAGCATTTCCCGAATGTCCATATCAAAGTCACGAACGGTACCTCCGGCAAGTGCGTGGATTTTCTTGAAAACGGTCAGGTGGATCTCATTGTTACCAACTATCCGAATCCTCGAATGAATACCGTAGGCAATATCCGCAAAGTCAAGGATTTCAAGGATGTCTTCATTGCCAACAGGAACTTTGAACATCTGAAGAATCATCCTCTGAACTTTGAAGAACTGCTGCAGTATCCGATTCTGATGTTGGACAAGAGCAGTATGACCAGCGAATTTCTTCACAACATCTGCCAACAGCGCCAGTTGGATCTGGTACCCGAAGTCGAACTCAGCAGCAACGATCTGCTGATCGACCTTGCCCGTATCGGCCTTGGCATTGCGTTCATTCCTGACTTCTGCCTGCCTGATAACGACCCTGACCTTTTCAAACTGACCATGTCTGAGGTCTTTCCATCCCGTCAGCTGGTTGTCGGCTACAATGATAAGCTGCCAATATCCGAAGCTGCGAAGTATTTTATTGAAAGTCTGAACGAGGATAAATAATACAACACTAAACAAAGTGTGCGCTTGACGCACACTTTCGCGCGTAAGCGGATAGCACAGCTATATATTCCTCTCCGCGAACTGCGCTTCCTGGCACGCAGTGCCTTTTTATGTAATAGGAAATTCCAACAGAATTTCCTATTACATAAAAAAGCTGCTGCTCTGCGGTTTCCCGTAAAGCAGCAGCTTTATCTATATACGATACGGTTGCATTCACTGCGACTACTCTGCGCCGTTGAATAACTCATTGAACTCCTGTTCATCGAGCATCTCATCGAAGTAATCTGATACAAGCTCAAACTCATCATCGTCCTCGATCGTCTCAAGATTCACCTCATCATCTCCCAGTTCTTCGAACCGATACAGGAAGATCTGTGCATCCTCTTCCACATGGCCTTCGTCATTCATTGGCAGAAGTGCGATATACTCTCTGTTATTCACCGGAAAAACATTCAAAACGATACATTCCAGCTTTCCGCCGTCATCCAGATCAAGTGTCATTGTATCTCTGTCTTTAAACTCAGAGTCTTTTGGTTGTCCCATTTAATTACTTACCTCATTTCATAAAAATGTTCCGCTGTCCGAAAGTCAGAATCTTCTCCTTCTAAACAGTCTGAAAACAATCAATCAGTTCCTTAACTTTATAACATACTTCCTGTATTTTTTCAATACTAAGACTGTATTTTTAACAATTGATTTGCCAGACAAAATTGAATATCCAGTTTCTTTTCCTGTCGTATTTTGTCGAACCGGATAACAATCGCTTTATCCGTCACTTCCTTAATCACACCGGCGCCATATGTCTGATGCTGCACGCGCATACCCGGTTTGACCGCATCTCTGTCCACAAGAATCTCTCCAACAAAACGTGACATCACCATTGGCCGTCCATAACGCTCTTTCAAAAAGAAAATATGCAGTCTGGACTTTGCACGGGTCATAGCCACATAAAACATCCGGCGCTCTTCTTCAATATCTGCATCCAGAAGGGCTTTATGATGCGGCGTCACTGTCTCATTGGCATCCACGATAAAAACAATCTGATACTCCAATCCCTTGGAATGATGCATTGTTGCCAGAGCCACGCCATCCGTCTTCTCTTCGCGCTGTTTTCTGGCCTGCTTTCGCAGTTGTTCTGTATATTCTTCAATATGTCCAAACCATTCCTCATACGTCGCATAATTCCTGGCACTATCCTGAAGTTCATCCAGCAGCTCAATTAAATCCTGTCCGTCCATCTTCCGTTCTTCGGCATACTTCTCAAGAAATTCATCATATCCAATCCCATGCCGTATGTAATTAATGGCTGCAAAGGGCTGCATCTGCGTCAACATATGCACATCATAAGCAAACTTCGACAAACGCTCCTGCATCCATGGCTTATCCTTATACTGCTCCAGCAACACATCAAAAGCCACCTGACGCTCACCCAACATCTGTCTGCTCACATAACGGTTCGGCCGGTTGATAATCCTCAGATAATGACTTCTGGCCGTACTTCCGAGAGCAATCTGGATATAAGCCATAATATCCTGGGTTACCCAGTGCTGATAGATATTCGGCATGGCATCCTGCATTTTAAATGGAATATTATACTCCATCATCTTCTCCAACAGCATTCTGGCCTGGGTATTGGTTCGAAACAGCACCGCCATCGCATGATACGGAATCCCCTGATCATGGTAATCACGGATCTCACGGATAACCGCCGCATTCTCATCAGCCGGTCCCTTGAAAACACGGATATCCACCGGTTCCTCCTCCGGCCGCACCGCCTGGATCTGCTTGTCAAAACGCTGTTTGTTATTCTTGATCACGCATCCCGCCCCGCGTACGATAGCTGCCTGACTGCGGTAATTGACAGAAAGGAAAACCTTCTTCACATCCGAAAAATCTTTCTCAAAGTTCAGCATGATCTCAGGCCTGGCCCCCCTGAATCCATAAATAGACTGGTCATCATCCCCCACAATAAAAATATTGTTCTGCGGCAATGCCAGCATCCGGATCAGCTTGTACTGCAGCAAGTTAATGTCCTGAAACTCATCGATCAGGATATATTGAAACTTATGCTGCCAGGCTGCAAGAATATCCTTTCGCTGGGTAAAAAGTTCCCAAGTATAAACCAACATGTCCTCAAAATCAATCAGACGGCTGTTCTCCATCCTCTGAACATACTGTTTATAAATATCTCTGAACACGGATGTTGCACAGCTGGTGGCATAATAATGCTCAATATCCATCACGCTTCCTTTAACAAGCCCAATCTCACTGAGCACATCATTGACAAACTCACTGACATTATCCGGTTCTACAGGCATATCTTCAATGATCTCCCGGATCAGCTGCTGTTTCTGCTCCTCACGAATGATATTGGATGCCGTATAGTTATAAGCATGTTTCAGCACCGAAAAGAAAATTGCATGAAAAGTGCCGAAACTCACGGGCATCGTCCTGCCGTCCATCAGAGAAACAAAACGCTGCCGCATTTCATCTGCGGCAGCTTTTGTAAAGGTCACAACCAGTATGCCCGCCGGATGGACACCGGCATGCTCAATCAGCCATTTCACACGATGGGTGATGACCATGGTCTTGCCCGAACCCGGTCCGGCAAGTACCATCATCGGCCCCTTATCATGGCAGACTGCCTGAAGCTGAGACTTATTTAACTCCATAAAGCCTCCTATGCTTCCTGGCTTAATCTGTCGATGGCTGTCTGAATTCTTGCAAGCGATTCTTCCTTGCCAAGTACTTCCATCAGTTCAGTTGCACCACCAGGTGTCATCTGCTTGCCGGATAAAGCCACACGGATCGGCCACATAACAAAACCTACCTTCTTCTCTTTATCCTTTGCATACTGACCCAGCAGTTCAAACAGCGCATCATTGCTGTAGTCTTCCTGTTTCTCCAGTAAAGGCTGCACTTCCTTCAGCACTTCCAGAGAATTCTCAAGATTTGTCTTATTCTTCTTGTGTACGTACATATTGATATCATAATCTGGTACCTGTTCGATAAAATCGATCTGATCCTTGATATCTGCCCAGATCTCGATACGTGTCTTGATCATAGATGCCAGCTTCTCAAAGTTCACATCCCTTGAAACAACTTCCTTCATATGCGGCAGTGCCATCTCATAGAACTTGTCAAAATCCATCTTCTTCAGATACTCACCATTCATCCAGCGAAGTTTTGTCATATCAAAAACAGCCGGGGTCTTGCTCATATGATGATAATCAAATTCCTTCACCAGTTCATCCAGTGTAAAGAATTCATTGTTGTCCTCAGGACTCCATCCGAGAAGTGCCACAAAGTTAATAACCGACTCTGTCAGAAATCCCTGGTCAATAAGATCTTCATAGGAAGCATGACCACTTCTCTTACTGAGCTTCTTGTGTTCCTCATTGGTGATCAGCGGACAATGCACATAAATCGGTACTTCCCATCCGAATGCATCATACAGACGATTGTACTTCGGAGAAGAAGAAAGATATTCATTACCTCTGACAACATGTGTAATGCCCATCAAATGGTCATCCACAACATTCGCAAAGTTGTATGTAGGAAAACCATCGGACTTGATCAGGATCATATCATCCAATTCTGCATTCGGCACGGTGATATCGCCATAAATCTCATCATGGAAAGTAGTTGTGCCTTCAACAGGATTGTTCTGTCTGATAACATAAGGTACACCTGCTGCCAGCTTGGCTTCAACTTCTTCCTTGCTCAGATGCAGACAATGCTTGTCATAGTGAAAAATCTCTTTGCCATTCACGGTTGTATGCAGCGTTGCAAGGCGCTCTTCATCGCAGAAGCAGTAATAAGCTTCGCCCTTGTCAATCAGTTTCTTCGCATACTCAAGATAAATGCCCTGCGCCTGTCTCTCACTCTGAACATAAGGGCCTACGCCGCCATCCTTATCCGGGCCTTCATCATGGATCAGACCTGTGCTGGCCAGTGTACGATAAATGATATCTACCGCACCTTCCATCTCTCTCTCCTGGTCTGTATCTTCTATTCTTAATAAAAACTGTCCGCCCTCATGCTTCGCGATCAGATACGCATATAATGCTGTTCTTAAGTTGCCCACATGCATTCTTCCTGTCGGACTTGGAGCAAATCTTGTTCTTACTGTCTTACCCATAACTTCGTCTCTCCTTTATTCACTATGGCCGCCGAAGCGGCCGTTATCTTTTACACGGATGCATCACCGTCATGTAATTTCGGTGAATTTTGCTCGTTGATCCAGCTTATAATATAATATCCTATTCTTCGTCTGTAATCAAGGTCAAATCTCTATGCAAATTGCTATTTTTCACCCATTCATCCTGATGAGTCACTCTCCCTCACAAGGAGCTTCCGGAAGGCCTGCCACTGACGTCAATATACTGACAATCCCTGCCACAATAGCAGAAGACAAAACCATCCGCCAGTCAATAGCTGACAAAACTGTACTGGTTCCCATAACCGCCACTGCTGTCTGCGCCATTGTTTTAACAGCTCGAATGCCAGCATTGACCATCCACTTTCTTGTATTCACAGAATCTTTAAATACACAATTTTTAAGCATCCATTTTCCCTCCTGTCATATTATTATGGAAGAGAAATCCGTTGGTTACAAAATAGAACCAATTGTGCACTTTAGCTTACTATTGACGCGAAAAAGCGGCTTCCATATGGAAACCGCTTCTATGCAGTTGACGGGACTTGAACCCGTACCCAGTTAACCCAGACTAGATCCTTAGTCTAGCGCGTATGCCAATTCCGCCACAACTGCGTTTTAGATAATCGCAAGCGTCTGTGCCGCTCACAGATAATATCATATCATTTGTTTCATCTTCTGTCAACAATATTTTTCGTATTTTTTTAAATTTTTTAAATTGTATATTGTTTTTACAAAACATTCCCTTTGGGTACTTACTGAACGTTATTTCTCATTAATACCGATGACTTATCTTTGACATATCTTTTGCCATCACCTATAATATAAGAAGCAAAAAAAGAATTGGAGATTTCCCATGCCTAAAAAGAAAGATTTTATCCTGATCGGCGTTTTACTCGTTATTGCCCTGATCGGCCTGGGTGTGACACAGTTTCTTCAGCATCAGACCGGAGCATCCGTCACCATCACAATTGGCGGTGAGATCTACGGCACTTATCCCCTGGATCAGTCCCGTACCATTGAGATCAATGACGCTAAAGGCTACAACAAAGTGGTCATTGAGAATGGCAGCGTCCACATGGCGGATGCCGATTGTCCGGATCAATACTGTGTCCAGCACGCAGCCATTCATGCCGGCCATGAAACGATCATCTGTCTGCCTCATGAGCTGGTGGTTGAGATTACCGGCGGCGAAGTATCTGACGTCGATGTAGTGACACAATAAGGAGTTTTTCATTATGACAAAAAAACTGACTATTTCAGCACTTCTGGTTGCATTGGCAATGATTCTCAGCTATGTAGAAGTACTGATTCCATTTAACTTCGGCATTCCCGGCATCAAGCTCGGACTGGCCAATCTGGTGGTCGTTGTGGCCCTGTATCTGCTGAATGCCAGACAGGCACTGATGATTTCCGTTGTACGTATTCTGCTTGTATCCTTTACATTCGGCAATATGGCCGCTCTGCTCTACAGTATCACCGGGGGACTTCTGAGCTTCGCAGTGATGGTTCTCTGCCGCAGGATCAAAGGTCTCTCCACGATGAGTGTCAGTGTTGCCGGCGGCATCAGCCACAACATTGGCCAGATTCTGGTGGCTGTATTCGTTGTCAAGAACCTGAATCTGCTTTTCTATCTCCCGGTACTTATGATCGCCGGCATCATTACAGGTTTGCTTATCGGCCTTGTGGCCGGTCTGATCATTCCTTCTGTCAGAAAGGCACTGCAGCTTTAATCATTAAGCGCACAAAAGCTTCATATATCAGGTGTTCATTCCCCGATATATGAAGCTTTTTGTCGTATATGCACTTAGCTTATGATACATTGCTGCATAAAACGCCTCCATGCTAATCCTCTTTCTTTCCCTGAACAAGATATGTCGTCTTTCCTGCTGTAAAAGACTGTTCAAAATCTTCCTCTTCCGACAAACTGATCAAAATATCATCAATCATCATATCGCCGTCCGCATCCACATCGAAGGGAATATCAAGTCCGTACAGATAATCTGAAACCGCATTCATCTCATCATGATAGGCAGAGGAATCAATATCTCCGATCACAAAAGTCTCCTTCTTCTCTTTACTGCCCTTTTCCTGAACATGAATTTCTACTTTATACATCACTGCTCCTCCTGTTTTCTTAATCATTCGTTTTTTATATGCCTAGTATATCATGATTCGCACCTTTGGTGCTTGACGCTGCATACGCAGCTATCATGATCGCCATTCGCCGCTCGCGATGAACAAGCATTGCTTGCTCCCGCTCGCTAACGCTCATTATATCATGTTTGATAAAAATTTACAGCACTTTGAAATCAACATTTGACATTATTGGTACAATTTACTATAATAATAAATGGAAAACATATATTACATATATGAAGGGAGACTTAATTATGACACTCGACGAAATTAAAGTAGTTGGTATTGCTGGTGCAGGTACAATGGGCGCTTCCATGGCTCAGATTTTCGCACAGTATGGTTACACAGTTATCATTTATGATGCATTTGAAGCAGGTCTTGAAAGAGGTAAACATCTTGTAGAGATCAACCAGGCAAGCTTAGTTGAAGCTGGTGATATCACAGCAGAGCAGTCTGCTGAGATCAAGACAAAGCTCAGCTTTACAGGCGATATCAATGGTCTTAAAGACTGCGATATCATCGTTGAATCCGTTCTTGAAAGACTTGACGTTAAACAGGATTTCTGGGTAAAGGCAGAAGCTGTTGTATCCCCTGACTGTATCCTTGCTACTAACACATCCGGTCTTTCTATCAACAAGATTTTCGCTAACTGCAAAGATAAGACAAGAGCTTGCGGTATGCATTGGTTCAACCCACCTCACATCGTTCCTCTGATCGAAGTTATCAACAACGATGAGACAAAGCAGGAAATCGCTGATACAGTTTACCAGCTGTCCTTAAAGATTGGCAAGAAACCTATCTACGTTAAGAAAGATGCTCTTGGCTTCATCGGCAACAGAATTCAGGCTGCTATCCTTCGTGAAGCTGTTTACATCGTTGAACAGGGTATCGGTGACTACAAAGACGTTGATGGCGCTATGAAGTACGGCCTTGGCTTCCGTTATGCCTGCCTTGGACCTTGCGAAGTTGTTGACCAGGGTGGTCTTGATGTTCATCATCACATCGCTACATATCTTTGGGAAGACCTTTCAGACGCTAAGTATCCATCAGGTGAATTCGAAGCAATTTACCAGGCTGGCAACTACGGTGTTAAGACAGGCAAAGGCTTCTATGATTACAGCGGTGACAAGGCTGATAAGGCTATCGAAGCTCGTGACGCTATGTACCTTGCAATGGCTAAATGCAACCCAACAGGTGTTGGTGAAGCACACGGCTACGAGAACTAATATTTCGAGTTTATAGATTATTTGATCTATAAGATATAGTTAATCTCTGGAACTCCCGGAGGAAATGCCCGTTGGCATTCCTCTGTGAGTTCTTTTTCTATGTTTTCACTCTATCTGATTTTCGCTGCCTGTTTCAACACATACATTTTCTGGGTAACTTCTGTCTTAAAAAAAAGAGCATCCCGACATCTATCGGAATGCTCTTCTATCGTATTCTTAATTCTGATTAAGCAAGTTTAGCCTTTGCTGTTTCACATAATGCTGTGAAAGCTGCTGCATCGCTGATAGCCATTTCAGAAAGCATCTTTCTGTTGACTTCAACACCTGCAAGCTTAAGACCATGCATCAGTTTGCTGTAAGATAAACCGTTCATTCTTGCAGCTGCGTTGATTCTTGCGATCCAAAGCTGTCTGAACTGACGTTTTCTCTGTTTTCTGCCTGCATAAGAACTTGTTAAAGCTCTCATTACGGACTGTTTTGCTACTCTATACTGTTTAGATCTGGCACCTCTGTAACCTTTAGCCAGTTTTAAAACTCTGTTATGTTTCTTCTTAGCGTTTAAGCCGCCTTTAATTCTTGCCATTTTGTCGTTCCTCCGTTTCTATTACAGGTAAGGTAAAATCTTCTTCATTACCTTTGCGTTAGTTGAATCTGTCATAGCTGCATGTCTGAGATTTCTCTTTCTCTTTGCAGATTTCTTTGTTAAGATGTGGCTCTTATAAGCTTTCATTCTCTTTAACTGACCAGTACCTGTTTTTTTGAAACGCTTTGCAGCTGCTCTACTTGTTTTTACCTTTGGCATTTTAATGTCCTCCTTAATATGAAAATGGTCTAATTACGTTTTTCAACTAAAAACATAACCATGCTCTTACCTTCCAGCTTGGCAGGTTTATCAATTACCGCAATGTCTGATAACTTCTGAGCAAAATCTTCCAGAATCGTCTTGCCGACTGCTGTATGGGCCAGCTCTCGTCCTCTGAAACGAACAGCAACTTTGACCTTATTGCCGCCTGATACAAACTTTCTTGCCTGATTCACCTTTGTATTCAGGTCATTCGTATCGATGTTCGGTGACAAACGAATCTCTTTCACTTCGATGGTCTTCTGTTTCTTGCGTGCTTCCTTCTCTCTGCGCGCCTGCTCATATCTGTACTTGCCGTAGTCGATAATCTTGCATACAGGTGGTTTGGCTGTCGGAGCGATCTTCACCAGATCCAGATTCGCCTCTCTGGCTAATTTCATTGCATCTCTGGCTGACATGATACCTAACTGTTCGCCGTCTTCCCCAATCAGTCGGATCTCCCGATCTCTGATCTGCTCATTAATCATTAATTCGCTAATAATTGACACCTCCATGTCTCATGACTTTTATTCATAACATTAAACTGAAAATGGTGAGCAGAAAACTACTCACCATTTAAGACACGTAATGTGTAAAATACTTAAATATGAACCCAAGTCATCTGAAATGCTAAGGTGAGAGTGAGTACTCTGCTTTCTCGTACGGATGTTGTGTCTATCACACAACTTCATATATTCTACCACCTTTACATTTCAATGTCAATAGACTTTTTGGAATTTTGATTTTATTTTGTTTTAAGTTATGTTTTAAGTTTCGTTAAAAATATCTGCTGACATTTAATTCAGTTCAAACAACTGGCGCTGTTTCAAGTCAATGCTGGCCCATGAAATATTGGAGTTTTCCTTCCCATAGAGATAAACGGTACTCTTCACTCTGACATAAAGTTTGCAGCTCTTCTTGTAGCCATTCAGATTATCTGAACTGCCGGTATCTCTCAAATATTGCTCAATATCAGCCACATTCAGGCTGAAGGCATTATTTTCTGTAATGTCAAAAGTATCAGCGCTTTCCTCAATTGTTTTGCCGTCATAGCTCTTTAAAGTTCCGATTTGGTTTGTAATATTGGTTACTTTTTCACTCTCCGACGGTGCACCATCAGACGAACTTCCCGCTTCACCGCTTGCTTCCAGCGTACTGCCCTTGTCATCATTTATAAAGAATGAAATCTCCATCTTCTGCTTGTCAAGGTCTTCCTGGTTCAGATCCGCACTGACCATATTATAGTCCTTGACATTGATATTGAAGGTCATATCCTTTTCAAGGATATTATTCTCCCCCACTTTCCATGAGGACTGGTCTGTGGCATAATAACGGGCACTTTCAATATCCGCATCCGGATTCAGTGTATCCACAAAGTCAACCTCCGGTTTCACTGCCGTAACATTGGCAGCAGCGACCATGGCATTAATAAACAGCTGGATTTCTTCGTCGCCGTCAACCTTACTATGGCCGGCACCGGTATAAATCACATTACCTTTACTGTAGAAATAGTAGTTATTTCTTGCATCATTCGGTGAATCCGAATACACCGATCCCGATCCCGACAGACAATACCACACAACCACATCTGAAGTGCCATCGCTTCGTCCATTGATATCTCTGTCCTGCTCCAGCGCCAGCTGATAATACTGGCCATGTGTCTTTGCTACCTGAATATTATTGCCAATTACATACGGATACTGGGTAATCGCACCATCATTAATCTTCGTAGCCGTTGTTGTTACCTTATCTCCGATTGAACCTTTCTGCAGCATATTGTTGGTATATGCCTGGGTCTGCGCATAACTGCTCTCCCGGCTTCCATTTGTCTGCCATGCAATATCACCTGCAAGTGTCATCAATGTACCAAAATCAACACTCTGACTGTTTAATGCCTTTCCGTGCTTCAATAATGCTGAAACAGTCTCACCATTTATCTGCTCAGTTGATGTAATCCCATATCTGTCCATACCAACTACAGAACGCAAAATAGTATTTAATGATAATCCCCAGGTTCGATTTCTGCTAAAAAGCCAGTTATCATTATAAATTGAAGTGTGTTCATTATTATTGCCGAGTTCATAATCACTGTCCGCTATTTTTTCATACATATCATTCTTGTCATAATTAATATAAGATGTCGTATCATGTGAAAAAATAACACTCTTACCTGATTTAATAAAATCCAGAATATCCTGTACCTGTCCATTCTTATCTGAAATATCCTGATAAACATCATCAAAACCGATAACCAGCATCTGCTTTTCGGACAACAGTTTCTTCATTTCGCCTTTGTTCATATTGTTGATTTCAGTAAGTGTTTTTGTCTCAATCTTAATCTCAAAATCATCAATATTTTTTATCATGCTCTGAAATTTCGAATCTGTTGCCAGATTCCAGTTGCCATTTACATTGTCCGATCTTTGCGGGAGAAGCTGGAGCACATTGATCTCCTGCTACTAATTTTCTTTTTCCGGACGATCCTTCTTTAATGTATTGTATATATTCTGCATTCTCTGATCCGTATTGGCGATCACATCCGAACAATCCTTCAATTCCGCTGCAATACTATCCGGCACATCTCCTTCCGTCTTGTATTTCAGCTGATGTTCCAGACTGGCCCAAAAATCCATGGCTATTGTCCTGATCTGAACTTCTACCTTCAACAGCTTGCATCCATCAGAAAAAAATACCGGAATCTGTACAACCAGATGTAAACTTCTGTAACCATTTGGCTTCGGATTGGCAATATAATCCTTCACTTCCAATAATGTAATATCATTCTGGGAAGTCAGCATATCTGCCACCATATAAATATCCTGCACATAGCTGCAGATGACACGGATACCGGCCACATCATGAAGATTCTCCTCCACAGACTGCAGCGTCACCGGATAGCCTCTTCGTTTCAGCTTCTTCAAAATGCTTCCCGGTTTCTTCACGCGATACTTAATATAAGAAATAGGATTATGACTGCGCTGCACCTGAAACTCATCATTGAGCACCTCTAACTTCGTCCGCACCTCCCTGATGGCACAACTATACATCATCATCAGCTGCTGAAACTGCTCTGCCACTTCTTTGAAAGCACCGATGTTCTCCACTAAATCCACATTTTGCAAAATGACCGTCTCCAGATCAATATCTTTCCCCACTGCGACTGTATTCTCATCCATACCCCTTATCTCCTATTCTTTATTAACTCCCCATTATCATAACATCCAAACATTTCCCACATGAAAATTCGGAGAGAAGCAGTTATTCATCTTCCTCTCCGAATGTATGTTGATTCCCAGTAACAATATCATACGACTTATACATATATTATATGAGGAATATTCCCTTTTTTCAACTGATTTTTCCCTTTACTTAAGCGATTGAAATGAACATAAAATGCAAATGATGAAATTAAATATAAAATGTAAACAGTCAAACTCAAATTATATTAAAGAGGAATCCTGTTTACAAAAGAAAAAGAGAGGATGTCCGTATGGGATATCCTCTCTTCTGTCATTCTATTCTGTTCTTACGCTTACAATTATTCAGCTAATGCTGCTGTAATGATAGCCATGGAGTAAACTTCTTCTGCGTTGCATCCACGAGACAGGTCGTTGATTGGTGCATTCAGACCTAACAGGATTGGGCCGTATGCATCGAAGTTACCAAGACGCTGAGCAATCTTGTAACCGATGTTACCAGCGTTGATGTCAGGGAATACAAATACGTTCGCATGACCAGCAACTGGGTTGCCTGGGCATTTTGTACGAGCAACACGTGGAGAAACGGCAGCATCAAACTGTAATTCACCTTCGATTGGAAGGCTAGGCGCTTTTTCTTTCGCCATAGCAGCTGCTGTACGCATCTTGTCAACATCTTCACCTTTACCTGAACCCAGTGTTGAGTAGCTAAGGAAAGCAACCTTCGGATCGATACCGAAAATACGTCCGCATTCAGCAGATTCGATAGCGATTTCTACCAGTTCTTCTGCTGTTGGCTTGATGTTGATCGCACAGTCACCCATAGCTAATACTTCGTTCTCACCTGTAGCAGATGGACGAACCATGATGAAGCATGAAGATACGATCTTGCTGCCTGGTTTTGTCTTGATCAGCTGAAGGGCTGGACGAACTGTATCTGCTGTTGAGTATGTAGCGCCACCAAGAAGTGCATCTGCAACACCCATCTTAACAAGCATTGTACCGAAGTAGTTGCCTGCGGATAAGATCTTGCGTGCTTCATCCGGCTGAATGTTCTTGCTCTTACGAAGTTCACAGAACATAGCGATCATCTCATCCATTCTGTCGAAGTTCTCAGGATCGATGATCTGAGCACCTCTGATATTGTAACCATATTCTTCTGCTGCTGCCTGAACTTCATCTTCTTTGCCTACAAGGATAGGTGTAAGGAAGCTGGATGCCAGCAGACGGGATGTTGCTTCAAGAATTCTTTCATCTGTACCTTCTGTAAAAACGATTTTCTTCGGTGATGCTTTCAGTTTCTGAATCATCATACCGAAACCCTGCATATTCTTGCTCATGATATATATTCCTCCTAAATTTGTCTTTTGACAATCTCACATATATAATTTATCACTTTTTTGACAGATTGCAATGCATTCCGCAATAATTAAAAAATTAACAAACATGCAAACTATTTCTCAGGCTTACTATGAACACTTCCAACAAAATTTATTCGTTCTCCTGTATATTTTGCACAATATTTTCAAAAGCCATACTGTGAGAAGCCTTTACAAGGACAGTATCACCCGGCTGAAGAAGATCCTGAAGAACCGCTTCAAGAGCTTCTCTTATCTCGAAATGTCTGGCCTCTCCGCCTTTTTCAGCAGCCCCCTCATACATCTCGGAGGAAAGTCCACCCACACAGAGAATCAGATCAATGCCCTTCTCGGCCGCATACTGCCCGACTTCACGATGCATGGCCCTCTCATTCTCTCCAAGCTCAAACATATCACCGAGAATAGCCACCTTGCGTCCCGGTGCCGTCGCAAGCAGATCGATCGCTGCTTTCATGGATACCGGATTTGCATTATAGCAGTCATCAATGACAACTTTATCTCCGGCCTCAATCAGATGACTGCGCCCTGCAACAGCCTCAACATGGCTGATACCCGCCGTGATTTCTTCCTTCGTCATATCAAACTGAACTCCCACTGCCGCTGCTGCCATAGCATTGTAGATCATATGCTCACCCGGCAGAGGGATATTGGCATGCACCAGCACATCCCCCATATGAATATCCGCACGGCTTCCCAGCAATCCACGATTTTCAATATGATCTGCCCAGATGGCATTATCTTTGTTCATACCAAAAGTTATCGGTGCTTTGCCGTAAACGTCATGAATTGTTGCCAGCTTATCATCATCACCATTGACAATCACTGTTCCTTCCGGATTCATGAAGTCAAAAATCTCGGATTTTGCCCGAAGAATGCCATCTCTGTCAATAAGATTTTCCAGATGACACTGCCCGATATTCGTCATCACACAGATATCCGGTCTGGCCACTTCACTGAGACGATGCATTTCACCAAATGTATTGATTCCCATCTCAAGAACCGCAATCTGGTCATCATCCTGAATCCCGAAAATCGTCAGCGGCAGACCGACTTCATTATTATAGTTACCGGCTGTTTTATGTACTTTATACTTCTCAGCAAGAACGGCTGCAATGAATTCTTTTGTACTGGTCTTACCCACACTGCCGGTGATACCCACCACCCGGATATCCAACTGCTGACGATAAAAAGCAGCAGCCTGCTTCAGAGCCATAAAACTGTCTTCCACAAGGATACACGGTCCCAGGTCCTCTTCCGGCAATACTTCACAGATAACTGCCAGCGCACCCTTTGCAAATACGTCGGGAATAAAACGATGGCCATCCACGCGTTCACCTTTTGTTGCCACAAAAATATAGCCCGGTTCAATCTGCCTTGAATCGATAACAACACCTTTTGCCGTTTCCTGTGCCAGATCTTCGCGCATATAATAAATCTGGCCGCCGCATGCAGCTGCAATATTCTCTAAAGTCATATTTTTCATCAATTTATACCGTTTCCTTCCTGCTATTCATCTCTCATGGAAATATCAATCAATAACTGGCAAAGATCCGCATATTCAATGCCCAGCACTTTTGCCTCCTGAGGCAGCAGTGACGTTGGTGTCATACCCGGCAGTGTATTGGCTTCCAGACAGTAAAAATCTCCCTTTTCATCCATCATAAAATCCATACGTGCATAATTCTTCAGACGCAGTACCTTGAAAGCCTGCTCTGCTGCCGCCTGCATGGCCAGTGTCTTCTCTTCACTGAGTTCTGCCGGACATGTTTCAATTGTCGATCCCGCCTGATACTTATTCTTATAATCATAGAAGCCATGGATCGGTGCAATCTCAATGATCGGATACGCTTTACCATCTACAACACCTACAGAAAATTCACGACCCTTGATATACTGTTCAATAACGACTTCATCATCGTATTTAAACGCTTCTTCAAGTGCTGCCGCATATTCTTCATCATTATTCGCCATAACAACACCGACACTGGAACCGCCGCAGCAAGCCTTCACAACACAAGGATAAGGCACCTTTACATCCGGTGTTTCCCCTTTCTTCAATCGAATGCCAACAGGTGTCGGCACACCGCCTGCTGCAAACAAATCTTTAGAAATAGCTTTATTCATGCAGATTGCTGAACTTACATAATCCGTGCCAGTATAACGGATACCATTCAGATCAAAACATGCCTGAATCTTTCCGTTCTCGCCATTCTCACCATGCAGTGCCATAAAGACAACATCCGCCTGCTGACAGATGTCAATGACATGCGGGCCGAAGAAATTCTTCTTCCAATCCGGACGAAGTGCCTTCACTGCATCAATATCCGGATTCTGATCCTTAATAGCGCCTACAGAAGCTGTCCAGTCTACATCCTTTTCAAACACATTCTTCCAGTCCTCATTCGCATAACCCAGAAATACATCCAAAAGCATGACCTGATGACCTTTGCTCTTTAATGCTTTATAAATACCCATTCCCGATACAAGAGAAACATCTCGTTCCGTACTGATTCCACCTGCTAAAACAACGATTTTCATTTTAAATTCCTTTCTGAATCTACCGGCATGAGCAAATTTCTTCAATATTTCAGAGAAATGAGAAATTTGCATCTGCCTGGTACATCACAACAATATTATTATTAAAATCCATTTATTTTTTTTGCATTTAATAACTAAGTTAGCCTCTTGCACATTATACATCGCCAGCCTTGCCTTGTAAAGCGACCCTTTGACTGAATTTTCTGCCATGAGCAATTTTTATACTTGCTTTTTCTCAGTTTACACAAATTTCCAAATATGTTACCATAGTATTTGGCGACTAAGATTTAAGAGAATCACTGATAATGCTTAAAATATATCCCTTTCTGTTCTCTAAACTTACGACAGACTACAATATCTGCCATCCTGCTGGCAGATTCGAAATCTAGGAGGATTTATGACCAAAACAATTGATTTACTCCATGGCAAAATCATGCGCTCACTCTGCATTTTAGCAGTGCCCATTGTCATGACTTATTTTATACAGATGGCCTACAATTTCATCGACATGATCTGGATTGGCCGTCTTGGCAGCGGCGCAGTGGCCGGTGTCGGCGTAGCCGGTATGTTTACCTGGTTTTCCAATGGACTGGTCATGATGGCCAAGATGGGCGGTCAGGTGAAGATTGGTCACTGCCTCGGCGCCGGTGACGACGATGATGCACGCCGCTATCTCGGAGCTGCCCTGAAGCTTGGCATCGTATTTGCCCTGTTTTTCGGCATTGGTATAAATATTCTGGCGCACTCACTGATCGGCTTTTTTCATCTGAGCAGTCCGGCAGTCATCCATGATGCTGTATTGTATCTCCGCATTACCTGCGGCCTGGTTATATTTACCTTTATGAACCAGATTTTCACGTCATCTTTCAATGTCTATGGGGACAGCCGGACACCGTTTATCATGAATACATGCGGTCTTGTCAGCAATGTCATCGCGGACCCGCTGCTGATCTTCGGCATTGGCCCTTTCCCGGCTCTGGGCGTGGCCGGTGCCGCTGTTGCTACTGTTTTTGCCCAGATGTTTGTCTTTATCCTGTTTATCTTTGCCATCAGGAAACGACACCCCCTTTACCGTGGGCTGAAACTGGCGGAACCAAGGCCATTTCAGTATTATACACAGATTATACGCATCGGCCTTCCGCTTTCTCTGCAGGATATGCTATTTTCATGCTGTTCCATGCTGATTGCCCGCTTTGTCGCCGTTTACGGGGACGGCGCTGTAGCTGCGCAGAAAGTCGGCACTCAGGTTGAATCCCTGTCCTGGATGGCTGCCGACGGTTTTATGGCCGCTATCAATGCCTTTATCTCACAGAACTATGGTGCCGGACAGCTGGATCGTGTCAAAGCCGGTTATCGTTCCATCATGAAAATTGTTCTTGTCTGGGGAAGTCTCTGCACATTACTGCTTGTTTTCCTCCCGGGACCGATTTTCAGAATTTTTCTGAACGATGATGCTGTTTTGCCGATCGGTATCGACTATCTGCGCATCATGGGTTTTTCACAGCTTTTTATGTGTGCCGAAATTACAACAGCAGGTGCCTTCGGAGGTCTGGGCAACACCTTGCCGCCTTCCAGCGAAAGCATCCTGCTGACATGTATGCGTATTCCTTTACTTCTTATTCTGACAAAAACACCCCTTGGCCTTTCAGGCATCTGGTGGAGCATCAGTATCTCCAGCATACTGAAAGGAATCGTTCTTGTCTCATGGTATCTTATTTATCAGCGGCGCCTTTTGTCCGCATCCGCTTCATCTGCTGATATCAGGCCCTGACGGATGGCTTCCATCCGCTCGGCCTCTTCTTCCGGAAGATAATTCAGCAGATAATTACCTCTCTCCTGATTCTTCTCCAGATGCTCACGGCGGATTTCGACTTTTATCCGCTCGATTTCCTGCCGCAATTCTCTGGCTGACATCAGAAGGCACCCCTGACTTCGGATAATCACCTGCTCAAGGCCATCTGATGTTGCCACGGTTACTTTATACTTTCTTCCGATGGCATGGGCCGTCTTTTCGATATACTGATCTGCCGTCTCTGCCTCCTTTGTAAAAACGACATCAATATTATGCCACTTTGTCACTTCACCCGGAAATCCTTCCACTTTATAGGCATCAAAAACAAGAATCACTCTCTGGCTTGTATAGCCCTGATAGTTGGACAATGTCTCCATCAACTTGTTGCGTGCAGCGTCCATACTATGTTCCGACAATTCATGCAGATCTTCCCAAGCAAAAATGATATTATAACCGTCCACAAGCAGATAGCTTTCCTGTGCGGTCGCCTGCCGTCTGTTCTCCTGCTGCTTCTTTTCGCCTCGCCAGCTGCCTTTACCGGATGAATCACTCAACCCACCTGTCATTTTCCCTGAAGAGCCTGATACTTCTGAATAACTTGTATCCGCTCCTCTGAATGTACGTTCTTTCTGTGGCTTTCGTCGCTTAATTTCACCATATGTTCTGACAAAAATAGCTTCCAGTTCTTTATCATCCGCCAGAGACGGTGCAATGCTTCGGCTTCTGGCAGCCTTCGCTTTTGCTGTCATCACCGTATCCTCATCCTCAGCACCTGCCGTCTCTCCATCCAGTCCGGCACCTTCCAGATGCATATAATCTTCCACTTCATACCACGGCACTACAAATCCTGCACCATGGGCACAGAACACAGACCCCGTCGGATTCGCCAGATCCCGCTCCGGATCATAGGCTGATACCGCCAGTACTTCTTCCGTATTATGGCAAGGATAATAGCCCGCCATTGTACAGAACAATCGTCCTGTACCTCCGGTATAGGCAGCCACATCCTTCTGATATTCACGCATTTCTGAAACGGGTGCCATTCCTGTTAATACGGCTGTTTCGCCCTCATTTTCTCCAAGTTCAAACCTGCCACTCATCTTCTCAATATCTGTCATGGCATGTCCTACCAGACGCTGCGGCAATTCCAGCCTGAAGCGGTAATAAGGTTCCAGCAGAACACTTTCTGCTTTCTGCAGTCCCTGACGCACCGCTCTGTAAGTCGCCTGCCTGAAATCCCCGCCTTCGGTATGCTTCTGATGTGCTCTTCCCGCAATCAATGTGATGCGCATATCCGTGATCGGCGCTCCCATCAATACGCCTCTGTGAACCTTTTCCTCCAGATGTGTCAGGATCAGACGCTGCCAGTTGCGATCCAGCATATTCTCGCTGCAGACAGTATCGAAGACAAGTCCGCTGCCGGCCTCCAAAGGTTCCATTAAAAGGTGGACTTCCGCATAGTGTCTGAGAGGTTCAAAGTGACCCACACCTTCCACCGGTGCTGCAATCGTTTCCTTATATACAATCTGTCCTGTACCAAATTTTACTTCCAGTCCAAACCGCTCATGGATCATCTGCTGCAATATTTCTGTCTGAATCTCACCCATCAGCTGCACAAGCACCTGTCCTGAAATATCGTCCCAGACAATATGCAGTTCCGGCTCTTCTTCTTCCAACTGACGCAATTGATGCAGTACCTTGTGCAGATCACTGCCCTCCGGCAGTTCAACCCTGTAAGTCAGTACAGGTTCCAAAAGGGGCACTACCTGCTCAGCCTCCGCTCCCAGTCCGTCTCCGGCCTGTGTCTGTGTAAGCCCTGTCACTGCACAAACCGTACCTGCTGAAACTGCATCAACTGTCTCAAACTTTGTTCCATTATATATACGGATCTGATTAACCTTTTCTTCCCATTCACCTGCCGAAGCATCTTTCCCGGATAATGTATCCTCTGCCTCACCCCCGGCTTCCTGTCTTCTCCGTATATGGCCCCGGAGCTGTACCTTGACTTTCAGGCTGCCACCGGTAATCTTCATATAAGTCAGGCGTCCGCCCTGGGCATCCCTTGCGATTTTAAATACTCTGGCCCCGAATGTCTCCGGATACTGCTTCTCTTCTGTCCATTTTGCAATGCCGTCCAACAACTCCTGCACCCCTGTCAATTTCAGGGCTGAACCGAAGAAGCACGGAAAAACCTTTCTCACTGTGATCATTCTGCGCACCTGTTCATCCGTCACAGTTCCCTTTTCCAGATAAGTTTCCAGCACCTTCTCATCGCACATCGCCAGATTCTCATTGCGTGCATCTGCTTCTTCGGAAAAATCAATACAACTGTCCCCGAGTCGCTGTCTGATCTCCTCCATCAAAGCCCTTCTGTCTGTCCCATTCTGATCCATTTTATTCACAAAAATAAATGTAGGCACCTCATACCGTGCCAGAAGACGCCACAGTGTCTGTGTATGTCCCTGAACACCGTCTGCACCGCTGATCACCAGCACCGCATAGTCAAGCACCTGAAGCGTTCGCTCCATCTCTGCTGAAAAATCCACATGTCCCGGTGTGTCAAGCAGTGTATACGATCTTCCCCGCATCTCAATTTCGGCCTGCTTTGAGAAAATAGTGATGCCTCTCTCCCTCTCCAGGCTGTAAGTATCCAGAAAAGCATCTTTGTTATCTACTCTGCCCAGCTTTCTGATACTGCCTGTCAGATAAAGAATGCTCTCAGATAACGTTGTCTTTCCCGCATCCACATGTGCAAGAATACCTAATACTGTTTTACTCATCTATATCAAATCCTTTGTTTTTCATTCAGTGCTTTTATTGTAAACTATTTTCCCAATTCCGCAAAGTACTAATTCCCTTTTTCTGTATTTGTGAAATATTTATGAAAAAGTATTTGAAATTCCATCAAAACCATAGTATAATAGATAGGCACTGGAGACGTATCGAAGTGGCCATAACGAGCTTGACTCGAAATCAAGTTGTCGGGCAACCGGCACATGGGTTCGAATCCCATCGTCTCCGCTATACAAATTGAGGCTGTTACCTCAGAGTAACAGCCTCTTTTCTTTTTTCAATGCTGAATTTTTCTTATTTCCAGTCCATTATCCACCATTTCGGATTTTTTCAGGAAAGTTTTCAACCGCCAATCACAATACTATACACCTTTTTAAATGTTTCATCCACATTCAGGCTGTTGATACCCGGTTTGTCCTGCAATTCACCTTCATAGCCGAAATTGTCGCATCGTCCGCACCACGGTTCCAGGCACACAAAAGGTGCTCCCGGGGCTGCCCAGATACCAAAATTCGGAAATCCGTCACATAACAGGGTCAAATAATCCGAGCCATCCGGCATAACAATACCTGCCTGTCTGATCTGTCCGTCGTCAAAAACAAGGGCATCCAGGTCAAAAAGATCTTTCCTCAGCTGGTATTTGTGATCAGTCAACATCATTGTGTAAACCTTATCCGGCAAACCGGTTCCCGTATTCATATCGATATGGATAAAATGCAATTCATCCTGATCCTCCGCAAACTTCAGCGCATAATCACTGTATTCCGTATCCGGCAGCACCGGCACATTAAATCCGGGATGTCCGCCAATTGTAAAATGCATCGGGTGGTCACCTGTATTCTTTACCTGCCACTGTATATCCACTTTATCTCCATCCAACCGATGGGTGATCATCAATTCAAAATCAAACGGATAAACCTTTCTTGTTTCTGCATTCGACACCAGTCGATGGGTCACAGAAGCCGGACTTTCTTCAACTCTTTCCAACACATAATCTCTGGCAAAACCATGCTGATCCTGCACATAATGTCTGCCCTGATACAGGTATTCGCCGCCGTAAAACTTGCCTACATTCGGAAAAAGGATCGGTGCCTGCCTTTTCCACCAGGCCGGGTCTCCCTGCCAAATCAGTTCGCGGCTATATTTTTTGTCATAAATGCTGACAAGTTCTGCACCCAAATCATCGATCGTCACAACCAGACGGTCATTTTCCATCTTAAATCTTCCCATATCTATTCGCCTTCTCTTTCTTATGCAATCTATTGATGTATATTTTTATTATCAAACAACAACATATCCCGCTTGTATCAGCTTCTGACCGCCCATCGGAGTTTTGTGGAATGTGCACGGCTGTTGCATCTGCATTCTTCCGCAGAAGGACGAATCACATCCTTCACGGCTTCACTGTAAATACCGGCTTTCACATTTTCCTTGAAAGATTTCTTTACCAGTCTGTCTTCTCCTGAATGGAACGTCAAAACAGCTACTCTGCCGCCCGGATTCAACACATCCGGAAGTTTCTGAAGAAAAGCTTCCAACACTTCAAATTCACTGTTCACATCAATACGCAGCGCCTGAAATGTTCTGGCACAGGATTTCTTCACTGCCTCTTTCCGATCTGCAGCCGGTACTCTGACCAACGCCTTTTCAATTAATTCACGCAGTTTTGATGTTGTATCCACCGGATGCCCTTTTTTCAGTTCCTGCATCACAACTGACGCGATCTCTGCCGCATAAGGTTCATCAGAGTTCTCAATCAACATACCCTCAAATTCATCCCTTGTCACATGCTTTAACCGCTCGGATGCAGGCTCTCCCTTTGTCTGATCCAGTCTCAGATCCAACGGTCCGTCATATTTATAAGAAAATCCTCTATCCGGGTTATCAATCTGCATGGAAGAAACCCCCAGGTCTGCCAGTATAAAATCGAATTTGCCATCTTTTTCGGCTACCTCATCAATATTGGCAAAGTTGATCTTCCGGATCGTCAGTATGTCCGGTCCGAATCCCTGATTTCTCAACCTCTCTTCTGTCTTGGCCATCTCAATGGCATCCACATCAAGAGCCGTCAGATGACCTTCGCCATTCAGGCACATCAACATAGCGGATGTATGCCCGCCATATCCCAACGTAGCATCCAGTCCTCTTTGCCCCGGCTGAATCTGCAGAAAATCAAGGATTTCCTGCACCATGATCGATATATGCATTCCTGCCGGTGTGCCGCCCTTCCGAATCACTTTCTCAACTGTTTCACCGTATTTCTCAGGATTCAGCTCCTTGTATTTCTCGTTGTAATGTCTCGGATGTGTTCCTTTGTACCGTACCCTTCTCTTGTGTACCGGTTGATTCTCTGTATTACTTTCCATTTAATCTTCCTTCCATCCTTCGTTCAAACGGGATAAAACACGCTTCGCGTGTTTCATCCCGTTATCACATTCTCTACTGTTCCATTGCCCCGGATGCCTCACCGGCTTCAACTGCAGGTGCTGCCTCCTCCGGTGCGCTGGTTGCCGGCGCACTTGTCTCTGGCGGGTTCGTTGCCGGTGCACTTGTCTCAGGTGCACTTGTCTCTGGCGCACTTGTCTCAGGTGGGTTCGTCTCTGGCGCACTTGTCTCTGGCGCACTTGTCTCTGGCGCACTTGTCTCTGGTGCTTTTGTTTCTGTTGCCTTCGTCTCAGTTTCCTGCTTTTTCTCTGTTTCCTTCTTTGTCTCAGTCTCTTGCTTTGTCTCTGCCTCTGTATTCTTGCTGCTAGATGAACTGCTTCCGGATGTCTGTCCAGGCACATAAGTGACACCGCCGTACACGACAACATAATAACCTGTGCTGATATTATTATAGAGTGTTTTTGCCTTCTCATAAGGCATATTGATACATCCGTGGGAACCATTGTACTGATAAATTGTTCCGCCGAAACTGCTTCTCCACGTAGCATCATGGAAACCAACACCGCCGTTAAACGGCATCCAGAATGATACCGGTGAAGCATAATCGGCACCTCGAAGAACTGTATTCTTCTCCATGCTGTATACCTGATAAACACCGGTCGGTGTCATATGAGTCTGGCTGACACTTCCTGATACAATATTCGAGGACATGATCAGTTCACTATTCTTATATAAATACAACTTCTGATTCGTCAGATCCACTTCCACATAATTGCCTCCGAAATTCTTCTTGATACCGGAAGCACTTTCCGTATAAGGCACTTCACGCTCGCCTGAAACTTCATCTGTCAGACACTTTAAAACATCTTCAAATAAAGCACTTGTATCAAGAGTCTCTCCGCTCACCGGTACATTCAGTGAAATCACACTTCCCGATGTGGTTGTGAAATCCATATTCATCTTCTTGGAACTGTATTTCTCAGAAATGCCATTCACCCATTCCTGTACTTTATCATGATCAATCTGAAGCGTACCGTCTTCATCAATATACACCCACTGGCTGATCTGTTCGTGATTGATCACTTCTTCCTTCTTTTCACCGTTCTTCTTAAATGGATACTTCAGTTCTACCTGAAGATAGGCATTAGCCTGCTGCAAAATCTTATTGGCATTCTCAGAATCCTCACTCAAAACAGGCTTCTTATACAGGCCCTTGGCCTCAACATCCAGTTTCGATACATTCTCTTCAATCGCATCTTCAACCGCTGCTGTCACTTCACCTTCATCCAGCGTTGTTCCCTGCTCACCGTTACGCAATGAAAAAGCATTCTTCCCTACATCATAAACCAGCTGTGCATTCTCCGGTGCGATCATCTTCGTTGTATCCATTGCACTGCACTGCGCCAATTCCTGTTTGACGCGCTCTTCATTATATGTAAAAAGATTATTCACTGTCAGTGCCAGATCCTTCTGATCGGTTTCTTTCAGCTTATGCTCATTCTGCCGATCCTTCAATGCCTGCAGATCTGACGCTTCATTGTAAGCCATCTGAATGTCACTGCCTTTGATGGTCAGCTGTTCATTCTTAAAATCTACGACAAGCTCATAGTCCTTCGCAGATTCCTTCAGCTGTTCTTCCAACTCGCTGACAGACATTCCTTCAATATTCATATCATTCAATGTTGTTCCCGGATAAAAAACATTCTTATAATTATTACTTCCGGCCACAAAATACCAGCCGCCGAAACCAGCTGTCAAAGCAGCCACTGCCACCACAGTTATGCCAAATATCCTGAACTTCTTATTCTTCATCATCTATTCCCCCTGTAGAATCATTCTATTTTAATTTTTTACTATTCGCCTATTATATCACAGATTCAGAAAAAAAACGGATTCTTTTTTCTTAAAATAATATGACTTTTCACGGATTTGAAAAAGGGACCGTTGTGCCTGCAACGATCCCTCGACAAAATACTGCTTTATTCTTGTTATTCCGATTTCAATTGTCAAAATATCTTATATTTCGGCATGACAGCCCATCTGTTATTTTCTGGCGATATAACCCTTTGCTGTCAGGAATTCCGCACAAAGAACAGCACCGCCTGCTGCACCGCGGACTGTATTGTGGGATAAACCAACAAACTTGTAATCATACACCTTATCTTCACGAAGACGACCAACAGAAATACCCATACCATGCTCATAGTCAACATCCAGACTTACCTGAGGACGATTGTCTTCTTCAAGATACTGAATAAACTGCTTTGGCGCGCTTGGCAGCTCCAGTTTCTGAGGCTCACCCGAGAAATTCACCAGTTTTTCAATCAACTGTTCCTTTGTCGGTTTCTTTGCAAATTTAACAAATACAGCCGCTGTATGACCATTCAATACAGGAACACGGATACACTGAGATGTAATGATCGGGCTCTCTGCCTTCACAATCTCACCATTCTCAATATGTCCCCAGAGTCTTAAAGGCTCCATCTCAGACTTCTCTTCTTCACCGCCAATGTAAGGGATAATGTTGCCAACCATCTCCGGCCAGTCTTTGAAAGTCTTGCCGGCACCGGAAATAGCCTGATAGGTTGTAACAACAACTTCTGTCGGCTCAAATTCCTTCCATGCTGTCAGAACAGGGGCATAACTCTGAATGGAACAGTTCGGTTTAACGGCAATAAAACCTCTTGTTGTTCCCAGACGTTTCTTCTGATCCTTGATAACTTCAAAATGCTCCGGATTGATCTCCGGAACGACCATCGGTACATCCGGTGTCCATCTATGGGCACTGTTGTTGGAAACAACAGGTGTCTCACATTTCGCATAGGCTTCCTCAATCTTCTTGATCTCATCCTTGGACATATCAACTGCACTGAATACGAAATCTACATCCTTGCACATTTCTTCAACTTCCAGTACGTTTCGCACAACAAGCTTCTTCACAGTCTCCGGCATTGGTGTATCCATCTTCCATCTGTCACCAACGGCATCTTCATAGGTCTTACCTGCGGAACGCGGACTTGCAGCCACAGCTGTTACTTCAAACCATGGATGATTCTCCAGCAAACTGATAAAACGCTGTCCGACCATACCTGTTGCACCTAAAATTCCAACTCTTAACTTCTCACTCATAACAATTGACTCCTATTCGTATTCATTCTCTCTCAAAAATGTCCGCATTGGAAACACATTTGTCTTTCACTAGTGTATACTACATCAACTTCTCACAAAATGCAAGTATTGTTTTTAGAAAAAATATAAAAATTTTATTTTTATTTTGATGTATTTGTGGTATTATAAATCATATATTCTAATCAGACGATTGTCTACTTGTTTTTTAGAAAGGGTGACTATTTCATGAAGAAGACAATAAAGGCTATTGCAGCCGCTGCAGCAATTGGTGCAGGTATCGGCGCAGTTGTTTACTTTATCAAGAATAAACTGTATCAGGAAGATCTGTCTGACGACTTTGATGATGATTTTGATGATGATTTCGATGATTTTGATGATGACGAAGAAGACGCATCCTCTAAGGATTCCCGTGAATATGTCAATCTGCATCCGACATCCGAGAAGGAAGAAGATGCTGAATCAGAACCAGCCGAAGATGCACCTGAAGACGAGCCAGAGGAAGACGATCATTCCGGAGCTGAAGCCGCAGAAGAAGAATAATCATTTTCCCGGCAGCTTTCAGACTGACGAATATATTAATCACACTGCTGCTTCGGCACCAGTTTAATAAAGGAGATTTCAACAATGAGTACAGAAGAAAAAGAATTAGAAGTAACATCCACAGAAGCACCTAAGAAACCTGCAAGAAAACCTCGTAAGCCGGTTGATCCTGCTGTATGGGAAGAATTAAAGGCTATGCAGGAAAGCGGTGAAGTTCTGACAGTTAAGATCAATGCTGCTGTCAATGCCGGTGTCATCTCTTATGTAAAGGGTGTTCGCGGATTTATTCCTGCTTCTTTATTATCCATCGCTTATGTCGAAGATTTAAACGAATGGGTTGATAAATCTATCGAAGTTAAGGTTATTACTGTCGATCCAGAAGAGAAACGTCTTGTTCTCTCAGGCAAAGCTGTAGAACAGGAAAAGGCAGCTGCTGAAAGAGCTGCTAAGATGGATGCTGTCAATGTTGGTGACATCTACGACGGTAAAGTTGAAAGAATCACTTCTTTCGGCGCTTTTGTAGGCTTTGCTGATGACTTATCCGGTCTTGTTCACATCTCTCAGATGGCTAACAAGCATATCGAATCCCCGAACGAAGTTGTCAAAGTCGGTGACGAAGTTAAGGTTAAGGTTATCGGCAAGAAAGATGGCAAGATCAGCCTCAGCATGAAAGCTGCTCTTGATGCAGATGCAGAAGTCGTTGATAACAGAGAACCTGCTTTCAACTACAAAGAAGAAGGTCAGGCAGCAACAAGCCTTGCTTCCTTACTTGCAGGCATCAAGTTAAACTAATCTTTATTATCGTTGGAATGCAATGCCCGGATCATCAGAATTGTTGATTCGGGCATTTTTTATATTATGAAAGAAGGGCTGCTTTTCAAAAAGCAGCCCTTCTTTCATCACATATTCAATTAACCCAGCCACTTCAATGACGGCCAATACATCACAAAGGCCTTCGCTATGATCTTATCCTTCTTCACATAGGTATTGTGCCAGTACCTGGAATCCTTCGAAACAGCCCTATTATCTCCCAACATGAAATAACTGTCCTCCGGCACCTGATAAGGCCCGAAATCACCTGTCGGCTCCTCACTCAGATAAGGCTCATCCAGCAATTCACCATTAATATAGACCTTACCACTGATTATTTCTACTGTTTCTCCCGGCAGGCCGATAATACGCTTCAGATAATCAACACTCTCATCATCCGGGTATTTGAAAATAACGATATCGCCTCTCTCCGGTTCTTTAAAATCGTAATACAATCGAAGTCCCATGATCCTGGATCCGGCAGGGATCGTTGTTTCCATCGATCCGGTAGGTACAACCGCATTCGCTATAATAAAAAAGTCCACAAGCAAAGCAATAATAATCGCTGAAACAATCACCTTGACCCAGCTGAACACTTCGGCTTTTATGGAGGCTTTCTTCTCCTCAGACATAAACTTTCTCGTCTCCTCACTGTATAAGTCTTCATTCATTTAAAGCATTAAACGCAATAAAATATGCATTACATTATAACATATACATTGAGAAATGACAAACATTTATTATATAAAGAACACACCCAGCAGTGCGATCAAAATCGGTGCCACAAGAGATACCCAAAAAATTGGCATATAAGAATGCTTATGATCCAATTTTCCCATCGTCAGAATCAGAACAACAAACGAATTCCATGGTACAGTATCAAAGCCACCCGAAGCAGTAACTACAATTCTGTGGATCCACTCAGGGCTTAGTCCCGCTGCAATCCATGCATCACTAAACATTTCGAGCGTCATGGCAATAGCGCCTGAGGCTGAACCGCAAATTAAAGCCATAATATTGGTAATGCCAACAACTGAAAATGCTGTTGCAACTTTAGAAGTCGAACTAAAAGTCAACAATTGACTCTTAATCACATCAAAGGCATCCGTCTGTGCAACTACCTGTGCAATACCAACAACCACCGTTACCATGATTAACGGCATAACACCATTCGAAAAACCTTCATTTAATGTTGAAATCATTTTACCCTTCTCGATATGACGATAGAAAAGAATAATGCAGAGAATCACACTGAGCCCTAGTCCATATATTGGTTTCAGATTGGCAAAATTAATAAGCAAAATACCTGCCAATATTGGTACAACTGACGCAACCATGCTTGGTGCATTCTCATGGCCGCTCTCATTTTCTGATTCATCTACAGGTGGAAGAGAATTGCGTTTCCATTCTACCTTCTGTGCCCGTTTTAACTCCCATGCGATATACAGACCACATACCGCAAAATATATAATCGTAAATACTGTTCCCATTAAAGGGGCCGCCATCAGGTTTGTTCCAAGAATTTTGGTTGGAATAATATTATGACTCTGAAGTCCACCCGGTGTCATCAACTCCGGTCCGATAATCGGAACAATCGTAATAGCCGGCCACATATACCATGGTGTCTTTGTCTGTTTAAAAATTGGTTTTGCCAAAGGCAGTAATACAAAGCAGATCACAAAAGTAGAAATACCGCCATATTCAAGAATCGCGGCAACTGCCATATAACCGACAATGGCAAACTTTGTACCACATTTATCCACGACCGTTTTTCCTATTTTCCATGCTGCACCACTGGCATCATATAATTTGCCAAGCATGGCGCCCTCGCAGAACAGGATAAAATAAGCGGCCGCATAAGATGTAAAACTGCTGACAAAATTAACCGTCAATGCCTCATATAAATTCAGACTGTTCGTCAGTGCAATGATAATAACACTGATAATACTGCTGTAAAGGATACTCCAGCCTTTATAAACCGCCACTGTCAGAAAAACAAGTGCCGCAATAATACCAATCAGACCTATCGCAAAATTCATTTGCTGCTCCTTTCCCCTCTCGCCAGGCACAGGTTATGTGCCCGGCACCATTTATCATTTGTATCAATTATTTCTTCAAACCGAGAATCTGTCTTGCTTCATCCGGTGTTGCAACTTCATAGCCAAATTCTTCAATAACACGGCGTGCTCTTGCAATCAGCTGCATATTGCTTTCTGCCAACTGTCCTTTCTTATAGACAACATTATCTTCCATACCAACTCTGATATTACCGCCGGCTGCAATCGCTGCATACATGATTTCCATAGCACCTTTACCGACACCGAACGCACTCCATGTGGAACCAGGAACTACTCTCTCCAGTGTCTGTTTCATAAATACAAGATCATCGATGGTTGCTGAGATACCGCCCGCACAGCCCATACAAAACTGGAAATGAAGAGGTGCTTTCAGATAACCTGTCTTGAGATAATAAGCCGCATCATGAATCATACTAGGATCAAAGACTTCAATTTCAGGTTTAACCCCTGCTTCCTGCATAGCTGTACCCATATTTCTCAAAAAATTTGGATTGTTGTTGAAAATACCCATATGCATCCAGTTCATTGTACCGCAGTCAAAAGATGCCATCTCAGGTTTCAGCGTCTTGAAAGGTGCCATTCTTGCTTCTTCTGAATTCGCAATACCGCCAGCCGCTGTCAGGTTGAAAATGATATCGCAGTCCGGATGATTTTCACGTACAAGATCAATGACCTTTTTGAAAGTCTCAACTTTCATAGAATCGTTGCCTTCTTCATCACGAACATGCACATGGGCTACAGCCGCACCGATTTTCCAGCACTGATAAATTTCTTCTGCAATTTCTTCCGGCTGCAATGGAACATTTGGATTATTCTCTTTCTTTGGCCATGCACCTGTAGTTGCTACTGTAATAATACGTTTATTCTTTAAATCTGCCATTTTAAAATACCCCTTTTCATTTTGATTTTCAATATTTAATCGTAATTCTTGCTTGCTTTTAACTGAACGATCAGACGTCTGTAGAAATCCATCTGTATCTGTCCGCGTTTTTCCTCCGGATATTCAAAGAACCCTTTACCTGTCTTAATCCCGAGATTGCCTTCTGCCACAAGATTTCTCATGGCATCACAGGCTTTGTCCGAATTATCCAGTGCTGGCAGCATATTATCCTCGCCGGCCAGCCATACATCCAGACCGCCCATATCCGCCACTTCCAGCATACCTGTTGTGGCATTTCTGAAACATGGGCCATATTTTAATGCCTGATCTACATCCTCCGCTGTTGCTGCTCCGATTTCTACCAGATGGAAAGCCTCTCTGGCCTGGGCATGCAGCAGACGGTTAGCCACCATGCCTGTAATCTCTTTCAATACGCGCACAGGCTTCTTCTCACATCTGACATAGAGTTCATACACTTCATTAAATACATCCTCATCCATATTGCCGAACTTTGACAGCTCTGCAATTGGTAAAAGATAAGCCGGATTGTACCAGTGGCTGACCATACACCGCTTCTGTCGTTCTTCCGGCAGATACTGAATCATCTCACTTAATTTCAGACTGGATGTATTCGTTGCAAAAACCGTATGCGGCGGACAGATTTTATCCAGCTTACCAAAAAGTTTCTGTTTCAGCTCCATCTTCTCCGGGCAGGCTTCAATGGCATAATCTGCATTCTTTGCGGCCTCTTCCAGATTGTCATAGATTGTAATATTGGCGATGGCATTTTCCATATCTTCTTTAGAAATATAATCTTCATCTACCATAAACTGCAGTTCCTCACGAATTTTTTTCGGTGCTGATAAACGAACCGCATCAAAAGGCTCATAAAGACTCACCTTACAGCCATGTCTTGCAAATACATGGGCAATGCCATGACCCATGGTACCTGCGCCAAGTACAGTCACATTCTTAATCATCTTTTATCCTCCTTTGTCTTCTATGCCCTAATAATAAGCAACCCCCGTGCCAACTCTGAAAACCGCATAAAACCGTTCTTCTTTTCATAAATAATCAAAAAAGTGTTAAATATTTCAACACATTTTCATCATAAACGTTGAAATATTTAACACTTGTAGGCATTTGTATTTTTACATGCTATAATTTATATTGTATAAACAGCTTAGCGAAACACCGGACATATTTAAAAAGACTTCATACTTGTGAAAGGCTGTATTTTTTAAGCATTGTTTTACATAATGATGAAAGGATTTTACTTATGAAAGTATCAAGACTGCTTTTAGATGCCCTGGAAACTTTTCCGAATTTTGTTATTATTGATAAAAATGCCAATGTTGTCTATCTGAACGAAAGCTATGCGGTCCTCTTAGGCATTCAGCGTGATGCCGCCATCGGCAAACCTGTCCAGTCTGTCATTCCCGGCACCCGCCTGCATCTTGTCTTGAAAAGTCAGAAAAAGGAAGTCGGCGAATTAATGACACTTTTTGACCATACCGTTAATGATTACATCACCGTTGTCTGTAATCGTATGCCGATTTTCCGTGACAGTCAACTTGTAGGTGCTGCCGCTGTCACAACCATGCAGAATATTACAGAAACCATCAGCCGTCTGCACAGTGAAATTCAGGATATTAAAAAAGAAAATGCCCAGTACAAAAAGGAACTGGACATTTTAATGAAAACACAGCATTCACTGGACCGTATTATCGGTACTTCCCATCAGATTACTGAAATCAAAAGTACAATTGAAGATTTTGCATTTTCTAATCTTTCTATTTTGATTACAGGTGAAACCGGTGTCGGCAAAGAACTATTTGCCCGAGCGATCCATGATCTGAGTCCCCGAAAGCTCAACAACTATGTGAAAATCAACTGTGCCGCTATTCCAAATGAACTTCTGGAATCCGAATTATTCGGCTATGAATCCGGTGCTTTTTCAGGTGCTCTAAAAGGCGGCAAAATCGGTAAATTTGAACTGGCCAACAACGGCACACTGCTACTGGATGAAATCGGCGAGATGCCAATGACTCTTCAGAGCAAGCTGCTTCGTGTCCTTCAGGAACAGGAGCTTGAACATGTAGGCGGTGTCAAACCAATCAAGATCAACGTGCGCATCATCTGCAGCACCAATCAGAATCTTCAGAAACTGATTGCGGAGGGCAAGTTCCGCCGTGACCTTTACTATCGCATCAACACTGTTGAATTATATATCCCGCCCCTTAGAGAACGCATCCAGGATATTCCTGAACTCTGCCAGTATTTTCTGGAACGATACAACATACAAGAGTACAAAAATGTCAAAGGCATTTCCAGAGAAGTACTGGAGCTTTTTTCACAGTACAGTTGGCCCGGCAATATCCGCGAACTGGAGCACGTCATGGAACGACTTTTTATCATCAGTGACAACAAAACTATTACACTGAAAAACTGTGATTTTCTAAAAAAGCGCATGATGATTCCAGAAAGCCATACACTGAAAATCAACAGCACCGACCGCTGCGAAACCCTGGCCCATGCTGTCGATGATACAGAAAAAGAGCGGATTCTGTCCGCCCTTGAAAAAACCGGCGGCAATAAAGCCAAAGCCGCCAGAATTCTTGATATTGACCGTACTTCTCTCTATTACAAAATGAAGAAGCTCGGTATTTATAAATAGCCTTTTATTTTACAAACAATGTTAGTCTAAAGTCCTGATTCACCGGCGATCAGGACTTTTTTTCCCTGAAAAGCAAAGCCGTAATGATGAATCTGCGCCTTTTTAAAGCCCTGCGCCAAAAGTTCAGCGTCATAATGTTTATCCTCAATCTGCTGCAATGCAGCTTGCACAGTTTCCTCAAGTGTCTGCTCTTTCCGGCTGTTATGAACCTTGAATTCCATCACAATTGCAGGCAAATGTTTTCCTGAACGTTCTCTTGGAATCATCATCACATCATAACGGCCAAATCCACTTTCCCGATTTGAACGTATCCTGTAGTTCTCCCACTGTTCTACAATAAGTCCCAGTATAAACCCATGATAAAAACGTTCCGGCTCATCTGTCTCAGAACAGTCACTCCCTGTATCAAAAAAACTAAAGGTTGCCATGATAACTTCATTCAGATAATGATTCATCGCCTCGATATCATCCGACAATAAAGCTTTCATAAAACCATTGTAGCTAGACTGGGTAATGCCAAACCAACTCTTGAACATGCTTGAAAACATGCTTGCCGTTTCGAGATTTGTAATGCTTAAATAATACCATGGTTCCATCGTCATGCCTCGATATTCCACACGATCTGCTTTCAGATAGCCACTGGCTAAAAGCAGACTCCAGATAGCATTCTCATCCCGATCCAACTGTTCAAATACAATCTGCTCATCAAAACATGCCTCAATCTGCCCGCCGTTTAATAATGTCTCCATTCCGGTTTTTATCTCAGAAGACGCTGTTTGAATCATCCGATTAATAAGGCCGTTGGAACTGGTTGCAGCCCAATAAGATCTAATCTGTCCTTCTTTTAAAAAATTAGTGATTGACCAGGGATTATAAATATCCTTTTTTGAACCAAAGATAAAGCCGTCATACCACGCTTTGACAGAACTTTTCTGTTCTCCAAGATCAAAAAGTTCCAGTGCCTGAAATACTTCTTTTTCGGTAAATCCAAAACATTCTGCATACCTTTCAGACGTTGCCGTGATAACCACCAGATTATTCAAATCCGAAAAAATCGAAGCCTTGGATATTCTTGTAATTCCCGTCATCAAAGCTCTTTCAAGATAAGGATTGGTTTTAAATGTAGAATTAAACAATCCTCTTACAAACGATGTAAATTTATCCCAATAATCATGGATATAGGCTTCCTGCATCGGTGTATCATATTCATCCAGCAGGATAATCGCCTTCCTGCCATAATATAAATAGCAATAATATGACAAATCCTGCAGTGCACTCTGTGCGATCACATCGTCCATATCAGCTGTCACATTCATAAATTGTCTCCTCTGAACTTCCGTCAGCGCTTCTGACCGTCCAATCTCATGAAACTGCTGATATACATTTGCAATAATTTTCTTAATCTTATAAATGGCATCTCTGTAATTGTCCTGCTTGACATCCGCAAAACTCAGAAAAATCACCGGATATTTGCCTTGAATAGCTCTATAATCTTCTTTCTCCCAGACAGATAACCCTTCAAACAAGTCCGCTCTTTCTGCGTACTGATGAGAAAAGAAACAGTTGAGCATACTCATATTCAGCGTCTTGCCAAAACGGCGCGGTCTGGCAATCAGCGTAATGTCATCACCTGATTCCCACCATTCACTAATGAAATGCGTCTTATCTACAAAAAAATAATTGCCCTCTCTAAGGGAAGCAAAATCCTGCTTGCCGATACTGATAACCTGATTCATATATACTCCATTATCTATTATTCAATGCACTCTGCCTGTTACTCTACATCCATATCACCAAAATCAATGACTAATTCATCATAAATACCGGCCTTCACAGAATCCTTCAACGTATATTCTTCCATGCTCTCTTCCTCCGCAGACTCTGCCACAAAATGGTACACAAATATTCTATCCTTATCCGGATCTACAATCCAATATTCTCTGACGCCTGCCGTTCTGTATTTAAACAGTTTCGTATAATAATCCATTCGTCTGCTGGCCGGTGAAACAATCTCTATAATCCAGTCCGGCGCACCTTTACAGCCCTTGTCTGTCAGTTTATTTTTATCACAGATAACCGATATATCCGGCTCAACATAGGTATTTGCGGATTCATCCAGATACACTGCAAAAGGAGCCGCATACACCTTACACTGCCCACCTTTCGAACGAACATAGGCCTTTATCTGACTCGAAAGCTCCATCGAAACATCCTGATGCTTTCTCGTGGGTGGTGCCATATAATAAATCTGACCATCAATTAATTCTGCCCTTTCATCCTCCGGCAAAGCATAAATATCATCAACTGTATATGTTTTTTCTTTTATTAACGGCATCCAATCACTCCTTTAACTATTCTATTCGCTTATAAACTATCTCTAGTATACCAGTTTACACTATTTCCAACAAGGGATATTCTTGTGCATTGTCTTACCGTGATGTAAAGCATTTAATAAAATAATCATTACCGCTTTTCAAAAAGATTATCCCGACATTGACTATGAACTAATTCTTACACATTGTTACAAACTGTCTGGCCGCCGAATTCAGCGGATGCTGATAATCATACACCAGGCAGATTTCTCTTATCGGTATTTCTTCCTGCAATTGAATCGTCACAATCTCCTCTTTCTTCAACGATTCTCTTGTCATCGGCTCCGGTACAAAAGCCAACCCCAGTTCAGACTTAACCATCAGTAGAATCTGATCTGTTGTGGCTACTTCGATATCCGGCGCAAATTCCTGTCCATGTGTCATAAAAAAACGGTTGTAAAACTTATAAGTCATCGTTTCCCGACCAAGTCCCATCAGTGAATATTCCTTCAATTCAGACAAACTGACTGCACGACTGGTCAGATGTTCAAAGGTTCTGCCGCCCACAAGTATGTCCTGAAAAGAGGCCAGTGAAGTCACCTTCAGCGGTCCCGCTGTTTCCACGGGTGTCGATACCACAGCAAAATCAACTTTACCGCTTCTGACCGCCTCAAGAGCCTGCGGTGTCGAATAATTATAGATTTTTAAACGGATTCCCGGGTAACTCTGATGAAAACTTTTTAATTGATCCACCAAAAAAATATTCAGCGCCGTCTCACTTGTGCCGATCACAATATTACCGTACAGCAGGCCATCATTTTCCGAAAGAGCCTCTTCCGCTGCAAAAATCTGAGCCATGGCAGCAGATACATAATTATAAAGTTCCTCTCCCTCCGATGTCAGCTGAACACCTCTGTTTGTCCGAATAAACAACGTCGCATGTACCTGCTGCTCCAGACAGTTCATCGCTCTCGTAATATTCGGCTGACTATTTCCCAGGACTCTGGCCGCCTTTGTAAAATTGCGATATTTGGCCACATAATAAAAAATCCGATAATACTCAAAATTGACATTCATACTTTTACTCCAGACATATCAAAACATAATCGATATCATATCAATTATAGTTTTTACTTATTTCTACATTCATAGTATAATCGAACAGAATATGAAAATCAAGGAAGGACGTGTAATAAATAATGGAAGAAAAAACGATTTTTCCTCGGGAAGAGCATTCAGATATATTATTTCAAAAAATTTTAAATGATCCATGGGCTTGTGAAAAACTTCAGGCAACATTCTGCGATTTTCTATTTTGTAATGATGAATTTGATCATCCCCTTTCACCTGAAGAATTTTCCAAAGCTTTATTTGAATCCTATAAGAATAGAGATTTGTCCGCATTTTTGATGGGCATTTGCCAGAATACTATTTTTGACCTTCTTCGGAATTCTTTTCTGATTCCTTACCGTTTCAATGCAGACGGCAAACAGAATCCGATTATCATGACCGATGAAAAAGGTCTCTTACTTCCGGAGTATGATAATCCTTTTTATAAGAAAGAATACAGTACTTTTCAAAAAATTTATCATGATCTTGAATCAGATAGAAACATTTTTCTGGCTCAAGCCTATCGCTACAGCCATGATTACGGTCCAAACCATATGAATATCGAGCAGAAGATTCTTGAGATCACAACAGGCATTCTTCTGATCCGTGAACTTCCGGACACAGTAAAACTCAAAGAAACCGAGGCAGAGGCCTATGCTGCTGTCTGGGATATCATGATCGCACTGGAAAAAGAGCTGCCGATGGCCTATGTCTTTTATGGACAGGACACACTGGTAGAACATAATAAACGATATGACGAAATCGGCATATTTTTACCGAACTCTCATTTTCTGAAACATCTGGAGAAACATATTGAAAAAGCCGAGGCGATTATCTATGCGCAAAAATAATACTGCATCAGCACCTGCCGCTTCTTATGTTGATATCATGGAAAAAAACCATATGGAAATTCCATGGCATGATTATGCAGATGCTGACAGCCATGTTATCATCAGTCAGGCCGGATTGATCGAGAAATCCTCTGTCATCGGCCGTGTAGGTCTGATCATGCTTTCCTGCGGCACCGGTGCATGGCGCGTCCGTACTTCCATGAACCGTTTGTCCAGAGAACTTGGTGTGACCTGTACTGTTGATGTTGGATTAATGTCCATTTCATTCAACTGCTTTGACGGCAAAGACTGCGTTTCACAGTCTCTCAGCATCGCCAATACCGGTGTCAATACATCTAAGCTGTATCGAATGGAACAATTCGTAGATTCTTTTCCGACAATGGAAGCCAAACTTACCGGTGAAGAAATCCATAAAAGACTGGATGAAATTGAAGAAATCCACGGTCTGTATTCACCTGTAAAACTTGGTTTTGCAGCAGCACTGGCCTGCAGCGCCTTTACATTTTTACTTGGCGGTGGCCCTGTGGAAATGATACTGGCCTTTATTGCAGCCGGTATCGGTAATTTTATCCGTACAAAGCTGATTAAACACCACTATACATTGTTTTTAAATATCGCAGCCTCCATATCGGCTGCCTGCCTGGTTTATGCACTGCTTTTGAAGTTGTCTGAGGTCTGCTTCGGCATCTCCTCATTCCATGAAGCAGGCTATATCTGTTCCATGTTATTTATCATTCCGGGCTTTCCCTTTATTACAAGCGGCATTGACCTTGCCAAACTGGATCTTCGTTCCGGTCTGGAACGTCTGACCTACGCAATCATTATTGTGCTTGTTGCCACAATGTTTGCATGGATCATGGCTTTACTACTGAAATTGAAACCCGTTGATTTTGCTGCCATGAACATTGATCCCCTCTTACATATGTTTCTTCGGATCATTACCAGCTTCTGCGGCGTTTTCGGTTTCTCAATCATGTTCAACAGTGCCATTCCTATCGCAGCCACCGCTGCGCTGATTGGCGCTGCTGCCAACACATTACGACTTGAACTCATTGATTTCACCCAGATGCCATCTGCGGAGGCCGCTTTCATCGGTGCACTGACAGCAGGTTTACTTGCATCCATTATTAAACGAAATCATGGTTATCCAAGAATATCTATCACTGTTCCTTCCATTGTGATCATGGTTCCGGGGCTTTACCTCTATCGTGCCATCTATAATCTTGGCATTATGTCCCTGAACGAATCCGTTTCGTGGTTTGCAGCAGCGATTATGATCATAGCCGCTCTCCCCCTTGGCCTGATCTTCGCAAGAATCCTGACTGACCGCACATTCCGTTATTGTACTTAACCCGGCAAGTACTAAGACAATAACTGATAATTTTTACTGGAGGAATCATTAATGAGTTTCAAGCACCACAAACAAATGTCCGAATCTTTCCTGACTGCTGCCTTTTTGTCAGTGTCAGGAGGATTACAGGACGCTTATACTTATATTTTTCGTGGAAAAGTCTTTGCCAATGCCCAGACAGGCAATATTGTCCTGCTGAGCCAAAGCATTATCGATAAAGACTTTGTCCGGGCGATCCATTACCTTGTGCCTCTTTTGTTTTTTGCCCTGGGCATCGCCATCGCTGAATGTATCCACGTCAAATTTCAGCGTATCCAACATATCCATTGGCGCCAACTGGTTCTCGTACTTGAGATTCTTCTTTTGCTGGTTGTTGGATTTCTGCCGACACGACTGAATCTGCTGGCCAATGCCATGGTTTCATTCTCATGTGCCATGCAGGTTCAGAGTTTTCGTAAAGTCAACGGATACGCCTTTGCCAGTACTATGTGCATCGGCAACATCCGAAGCGGCACAGATGCCTTATGTGCTTTTATCCGTACCCGTGATAAAAACACTCTGCGCAAATCCCTGTGCTACTGGGGAATCATTTTACTCTTTGCCATCGGTGCAGGTATCGGCGGTTACGGCATTACAATTTTCGGCATGCGAACCATATGGATTTCCTGTATGCTTCTTCTGATCGGATTTCTTATGATGTTCATCAAAGAAGAACAGACAGAACATATGGAACCGATGACACTTTAAATAAGCCCTCTTCTTTTCATTTTTTATCTATCCTTTATATCTCATAGGCAATATTACCTATGAAAAAAAAGTGTCCTGAATCTACCTTCAGGGCACTTTTTCACATTCGCATCTTATACAAATCAAACCTGTATTCTATTTAACTTTCTTATTTCACTTCTACAAGTTCGATTTTGAAATTCAATTCCTTGCCTGCCATCTCATGATTGGCGTCAAAAGTAATCATCTTCTCATCCTTATCCGTAACCTTTACAAGGAAAGGCTGACCGTACTGATTGGTCAGGTAAACCTGCTGACCCACTGTCAGTTCCTCAGATCCCGGAAGCTGTGCGATCTCGACTTCAATAATCGCATTCGGATCCGGCATGCCATAAGCCTCTTCCGGCATCAGATGAATTTCTTTGATCTCACCGACTTCCATATCAGCCACGGCTGCATCAAAGCCTTTGATCATCTGTCCTGCACCGCAGACGAATTCCAGTGGCTCACCGCGGTCATAGGATGAATCAAACTGTGTGCCGTCGTTAAAAGTACCTCTGTAATGGGTGCGACATGTCTTGCCGACATTACGTCCTGTCATTGTATTTTCCATGATTAAAAATCCTCCGTTTATCCGTTTTTTATTCGACATGATGTCTTCTTTTAAGAGTACACTACCAATCGTCTTTTCACAAGTAAAACTTTTATAAATTTTCAGCTTTCACTTTTCATCCCCGGAAACATATGATAAAAGTAGAATTCCCCGGAGGATTTTTCCGTATGCATTTAAAAAAGTTTTTCTCAGCGGCTGCACTGCTTGGCTGTCTTACCATGATCTTTACCGGCTGCTCCCAAAAAAGTTCCGGCCTGACACCGGTCACCCTCAGCGAAGTTGCCCATTCCATCTTCTATGCTCCCATGTATGTGGCTATCGAAAATGGCTACTTTGCCGATGAAGGTCTGGATATTACTCTGGTGAACGGTTCCGGTGCAGATAATGTAATGACATCTCTCATATCCGGCGACGCAGATATAGGCTTTATGGGACCTGAGGCCACTGTCTATGTCTATAACCAAGGGGCACAGAACTATGCTGTCAATTTTGCCCAGCTGACACAGCGCGCCGGCAACTTCCTTGTTGCAAGAGAGGAAGAACCGGATTTCACATGGCAGGATTTGAAAGGCAAAACCGTTCTGGGCGGTCGTGAAGGCGGCATGCCTGAAATGATTTTCGAGTATGTTTTAACCCTCAACAACATTGACCCGAAAAATGACCTGACTATTATCCAGAATGTGGATTTCGGACTGACGGCCGAAGCCTTTGCCAGCGGCACCGCCGACTATACCGTAGAATTTGAACCATTTGCTACCTCTCTGGAAATGAACGGCAACGGGCATGTTATCGCATCTCTTGGCGAAGACTCCGGCTATGTCCCATATACCTGTTTCTCGGCCCTTGAGAGCTATATTCAGGCGCATCCGGATATCATCCAGGCATTTACCAATGCCATCCAAAAAGGCCTGGATTACGTGGGCAGCCACACACCTGCTGAAATTGCTGATGTCATCCAGCCGCAATTTGAAGAGACTGATACCGATAAGCTCATTGCCATTATCGACCGTTACGCTGCACAGGATACGTGGAAGGAAGACTGTATTTTCACAGAGGAAGCTTTCAACTTGCTGCAGAATATCCTTGACCAGGCCGGAGAACTGACTGAGCGGGTGGATTATGGCACTCTTATTACAACAGAATTTGCCGAAAAAGCTGTTCAAGAATGAAATAACACTAAATCTCCGAGATAAATATCTCTTTTAAACAGCAATAACCTCAAAATCCATCCTACTCAAAAACTGAGTTTGGATTTTGAGGTTATTTTACTGCCAAAATTACTGACCCGCTACTTTTATTTTTTGCCACACATAATCATGCATCAGCCCATTCGGACACCAGTCCATAGTCAGTTCTTCCAGTAATGCCATATCTCGGTTTGCATAGGCTTTCTCTATTTCATAACAGTAAAAAGAAATCAGTCTGTCCACAAACGCTTCTTCTGATTTTCCTGCACTGACTGCACGTATCCTTTCTACAAACTCATCACAGCTATTTTGACTGTCCTTCTCCTGGCCTTTGCAATTTTCTGTCATTGCTGCAAGCATCTCTCCTATCTCATCAAACGCCCTGGATACTCTGCTTTGTCGTCTGACATCCGATATTTCAAGTTTTTTCTTCTCTTCCTGCAGAAATTGTCTCCAAATCAGCTTAAATCCTTCATCAATTTCACCTTTTCCCTTAATATATCCATTAAAAGGCGCTGTTATTGAATACCATCTTCCGTTCAGCTTCTCAACATATCTTTTTCTTTCTTTTACCGTTGTATTTTTTACAAGATATTTTTCATATATTTGATTTGTCGGGCTTATAAACTGCGTTTTTATCACAGCAGTCAAACGACGTAATATCAGATTTTTCGACCACCCCATATCAACAATATCCAAATGTCCTGTACTATTTATCCACTGAATAACAAATAATACACTCGCATAATTCATATCCCACTGACTGTTATTTATTTTCTCAATATTCACTTTAAAGTACCTCGTGTTATATTGCTAATAACTTTTTTGTTTTTGCAGTTGTAAACTGGATAACCGGACCAGAAAACAGAATAGTGGCTATTGCACATATACCAAACTTTCCGCCTAATACAACACCGACAATCACCATCAAAACATCCAGTATCATCCGCACACCTTTCACCTGCCAGTGATTCTTCTCGGCAAGCGAAAAAGTTAGAGCCTCATACGAGCCCCGCCCCATAGACGCTGATGCATAAAATCCGGTACCGACAGCAAACAACATAACTCCTAATATCATAATGACTGCATTTAGCCATAAATGTGAACTATATACATGGGCATCTGCAAATAAATCTACACAAAAACTGTACACCAACTGATACAAGATTGTGCCGATATTCAGCTGTGAACGATCATAAAAAAATACAAAAACTATCATTATCAAAGCCACTATCAGAGAAGCCATACCAATACTTATATGAAATGTTTTTGACATGCCCTGCCATACGATTGCGAGGGTTGCTCCTCCAAATCCCGCATACAAGGCCAACGTGATGCCATATGCTGCAAGCATCGATCCCAGCACAATAATCATTATCTTTTTTATCCATCCTATTCTTCCCATTGCTATAACCTCTTTCTGTACGGATACTAAAACAAACGAAAACGATCTGCTCTTAACCAATCGCACTCATTATCTGCATAAAAAAAACTATAGACTTAACTGTTATGTTCAGAAACAGTAGAAATCTATAGCCTTCATTATTCGTTTGCCGAGACAAGCTCCGTATTCATTTAAATTTATCATACATACTTTCAGAGCCTTTGTCAATACTTTTTTGTATTGACAAAGGCTCTGTTTATTATCTTCAAGCACTGCGGTCTATTCGGCAGCTTCATCACCGAAAGGCGTTCTGTCATCCAGTGCATAGGCCTTCAGCTCTCTTGCATCCGCCAGATACTGATCTGCCTGGCTCTTATAATCAGCTTCAGAAGACGCAGACACAAGCACCGTCTCAGTGATCATCTCACCATCGTATTTATACTGCACAAGCTCATACTTATCATTCTGGTTGTTGAATGCCAAGAAGCCATACTTCGTTGACAAGTAGGCTGTATCAATGGCCATTGCACCAATGGTTGTCACTGCTCCCTGATTGCATGAATAAACACTCATGGCCTCTTTGCCGACAATCAGTTCCGGTGAACCGTTGCCTGTCACATCCATCAGATAATAAACAGCCTCCTGATCAGAAGTTCCATCCAGAAGAACTTTGTAATTCTTTTGAACCGTTTCATCCATCGCAGTCGTCTCCGTCTCACTGCTGACGACCTCCGCGACTTCGGATACAATATCTACCGGCTTTTCAGATGCTGCTTCCTGATTGCTGCCCCTGCCACATGCTGCAAGCAGCACCGTCAGGAGCAAAATCATACACACTGTACATGTTTTGTCCAACTTCATTCTCTTCATAATGACCCATTGATTAATACAGAAGAATAACGGCAAAGGCTTCCAGATTCTCTGTATCAGATGCATTTCTGATGCCATGTGTCTGTCCGCCCAGACAAACACAGGAATCCCCTTCATGAAGTGTCACCATTGTGCCGTTGTCATTGTATTCTGCATTTCCCTTTGCAATACAAATAATTTCTTCTTCACCTTCATGTGTATGCTCGCCGATAGAACATCCCGGCTTAAGCACCAGCTTCGCGATCATCTTAGCATTTCCGTTAAACTCCTCAGGTTCAAGATAACGGATAATCTCCACAGTTCCGTCTCCGCCTCGCATATGCTCATTGTATAACTTCACCATATCTTCTGCTCGTTTAATCATTGCTGTCTACCTCCTGTACATTTCCCGATCCATACTAAAAAATCGGATATTTTCGTCTCTTAGCATACCATCTGCAGGCAGTGAATGCAAGCCTTTCATCAACATGGTTTTCATTACTACATATTGCAATTTTTGATTGACCTTTTGCTATTTTATAGACTATACTATAAGGAGATAAATTTTCAACGAAAGGACTGAACCCGATCATGGAACAAGGCAACGATATCCCTTCCGTCATCGAAGAAGTTTTCAAACGCTATACCGATGGCAGTTATATCAAGGCGTCCATGCTGCCGGATCTTGATTTATATGTAGACCAGATTACAACATTCCTGACCCGGCATCTTGCCAAAACCATCCGTTTTGAAGATGACAAGATCATGACCAAGACCATGATCAACAACTACACGAAGAATCATCTGCTGCCGCCGCCGGATAAGAAGAAGTATTCCAGAGACCATATTCTTCTGATGATCTTTATTTACTATTTTAAGAATTTTCTGCCCATCAGCGATATCAAGACCATTCTGGGGCCTCTGACGGACAAGTATTTTCATAAGGATGCGGATCTGAATCTGGAGGCCATCTACACAACCCTCTTTTCCAAGGAGGATACTTTCGTTCAGGAAGTACTGGAGAATGTTATGAAGCAGTTCCACATGTCAGCAGACCTGTTTCCCGATGCTCCGAAGGCTGATCAGGCATCCCTCCGGGAATTTACATTTATCTGTATGCTGAGTCTGGACATTTATCTCAAGAAACAGCTCATTGAAGCCATTTTGGACAAAAAATAAAGGAATGCCTGTGCATTCCTTTATTTTATAACAATTTATTCTTCATTCAGGCGATCCAGGACCATATCATAACCATCGTTACCATAATTCAGTGAACGATTGACACGGCTGATCGTTGCAGTAGAAGCACCTGTCTTCTCTGCGATCTCAAGGTATGTCTTCTTCTCGCGAAGCATTCTGGCCACCTCGAATCGCTGTGATAATGACAGCAGCTCATTGATGGTACAGATATCTTCGAAGAATTCATAGCACTCTTCCACGCTCTTCAGACAAAGCATACCTTTGAATAACTGCTCAACTTCCGGCGTTTTAATTTTTTTATTCATGTCGTCACAAATCCCCTTCATTATAAATAATAATATGCCATTCGAACGTATGCCGTCCAGTACTGACTTCCTACTTCGCAAGCAGGCACTGTCCGACACACACAAACACATTTTATCATTTTAGAGGATTAAAGTCCATAGTTATTTATAAAAATATTATTAAATTTTAAAGATTTCCGTCTGATTCCATTTCCAATCTTCCGTCCGCGGTACAAGGATTTTTGTCCGCATGCCAACGATTCAGGCGATACTGCGACGGCGTACAGCCCTCCACCTTTTTGAAGACATAACAGAAATATTCCATTTTCTCAAATCCGCAATATCCTGCAATCTCCTGAACCTTCATCTCTGTTGTTGTCAGGAACAGCCGTGCATAATGCATGCGCACTTCATTGACAAACGTCATAGGGGCCGTACCAAAATGTTGTTTAAATGCTCTGGAAAAATAGCTGACGCTTGTCCCATAAAGCTGTGACAAACTGTTCAGATCCAATGGCTCTGCGTAATGTTCCTGAATATATTCATAAATTGTGTTCAGATCCAGACTCCGGTAATCCGTCCCTCTTATATCATGTATCGTCAAAAACAAAGACTGCAGCATAACGGATGCTCTGAAATACTCCCCGGCTTCCCAAGTCTGAATCATGCTGTCCAGTTCCGCCGCCAGGACATTTCCGCTGACATTAAAGCGTTCCCCATCCTGAATATGAAGATATTGGAGCATTCCCGGAACACCCTCGCCATCAAACTGTATGATCATGATCCAGCATTCATCCCCTTTCAATGCCTTGCCGATGGCCATCTTGCCTTTTTCAAAAAAAATGGCATCGCCCTTCCTGAGAATCATCTGCTGACCGCTTTCTTCAATGTGGATTTTACCACTGCGCACTATGACAATAGTATAACAATCAAAAACAAGCCTTGTCTGCTGTTCATGGTTCTCAGTTTTACGCATAATGTTATCAATATATACACTTAATATCCTATAATTGTCAGTCTTGTCTGTCAATTTCGCATTTTTCATCTCTTTTTACACCTATACTAGTTCAAAATTTCTATAATATAATATATTTTTAGAGTTTCAATTTGTTTAGAAAAGTTTTATAATAATACCAGATTGTTTGTAAAGTAACAAAGAGCACAATTCAAATTAAAGGGAGGAGTTTTTTATGCTCAAGAAAATTTCTAATGGTTGTGTACATATCGTACAGAGATACTTGCCTGATCCATTTATCTTCTGTATCATATTAACAATCGTCGTATTCATCGCAGCAATTCCTGCTGCAGGCGCTACACCACTTCAGGTTGTAGGCTTCTGGGGCACGAGCATCTGGAGTCTGTTAGCATTCTCAATGCAGATGGCTCTCGTACTCGTACTTGGTACAGCTATGGCTACTGCACCTCCTGTCAAGAGACTCCTTGACAAGATTGCAGGCGTTGCTAAGACACCTTTCTCAGCTATCGTTCTTGTAACTGTAGTTGGTACTGTTGCATCATGGTTAAACTGGGGCTTCGGTCTGGTTGTTGGTGCTCTTCTTGCAAAATCTATTGCCAAGAAGGTTAAAGGCGTTGACTACCGTCTGTTGATCGCTTCTGCATACTCAGGCTTCGTTGTATGGCATGCTGGTCTGTCAGGTTCTATTCCTCTGACAATCACAGAAGTTACAGAAGCTGTTACAGCTGCTACAGGTGGTGCTCTGACAGAATCCATCGGTATGGACAGAACAGTTCTTTCTCCATGGAACTTAATTGCCTGCCTGATTATCCTGATTCTTATGCCTTTACTGAATGCTAAGATGCATCCGGCAGCAAATGAAGTTGTTACAGTTGATCCTAAGTTACTTGTTGAAGAAGAAGTCACAGTTAGAAAAGCTTCTACTCCAGCTGAAAAACTTGAAGATTGCAAACCATTATCATGGCTCGTTGTTATCATCGGTGTTGTTTACCTTGTTCAGTATTTCGCAGCAGCAGGCAATCCTCTGAATGCACTGAACCTGAACATCGTTAACCTGATCTTCCTTGTACTCGGTGTTTTACTGAATGGTACACCTCTGAACTACGTTAAGGCTGTTAATGACGCTGTTAAGGGCGCCGGCGGTATCGTTCTTCAGTTCCCATTCTACGCTGGTATCATGGGTATCATGACAGGTACAGTTACAGAAGGCGGTCCTTCACTTGCCGGTGTTATCAGTAACTTCTTCGTTGCTATTTCCAATGACGTCACATTCCCTCTGTTCACATTCCTGAGCGCCGGTATCGTTAACTTCTTCGTACCATCAGGCGGCGGCCAGTGGGCAGTACAGGCTCCTATCGTATTACCTGCAACTGTTAAAATGGGTCTTGACCCTGCAGTTTCCTGTATGGCTATTGCCTGGGGCGATGCTTGGACAAACCTTCTTCAGCCATTCTGGGCTCTGCCAGCTCTTGGTATCGCAGGTCTTGGCGCAAGAGATATCATGGGATTCTGTGTTGTTGACCTTATCTTATCAGGTATCATCGTTTGTGTAACATTCATTGTTGTCGGTTTGATGTAATCTGAACAGAATTTCATCAACAATTAAAAATTGATTTTTTAACAGTGCAGCTTTTAGCTGCACTGTTTTTTTATTCAGAGCCAGATATCATTGTATATCACTTATGTCCGACTCTGAACAACTACTCTGCCTTCATACGCTTATGAATTTCTTCTCTGATCCGCTTCTCCACTTCCAATGCAATCTCCGTTGTCTTCATACCGGCATATTCCTCATAATACATCGGTTTCATATAATGGATCTGCACAGTTACAGGCTCTGTGGTACTTCTGTCAAAGGGTGCATAACTGTCAAGCAATGCCACCGGAATAATCGGTGCTTTTGCCCTTGTGGCCGCCTTAAAGGCGCCCGCCTTAAAAGGAAGGGTTTCATTGCCATTCCGGCTCCTCGTTCCCTCCGCAAAAATCAAAAAGTTCTCTCCTGCTTTCACCCGGTTGGAAGCTTCCAGAATCACCTTCATGGACTGTTTCATATCACTTCTATCCATAGGAATATAGTGAAGTGCCTCTCTGATCTGCTTTAACAGAATAATATCCTTCACTTCCTGTTTAAACACCAGAGAAAAAGGCCGCTTCATCGTTTCAAGAAAAGCCAGCACATCAAACATTCCCTGATGATTCGGATAGAGAATATAACCGTCTTCTTCCGGCAGATTCTCCTCTCCGCTGCTGACAATGGCCACTCTTCCTGCTTTGTTGGCTTTGATGGCAATTTCCCGGATATAGTTATATTTTTCCTCTATGCTGTACCGCTGTTCCTCTGTATCCTTCGCAAAAGAACAAATACGCCAGAACCAGGCCGGCACATGTCCAAGAAGCTTCAGCACCATCAACAATATTCTTTTCATAAATTATACCTGTTCTTTCTTTTGAACTCCAAACAAGTGAAGCACACCTAACGTGTATTTCACTTATTATCTGATAATCAGCATTGATCAAATGGCTGAGACAAAGCTGCATCAATGGCACTTTCTGTCTTTTGCAAATCCGCTTCTGACAAAGCATCATTGACAAAAAAAGCTTCATACTGAGACGGTGCAATATACATGCCATGCGCTTTCATCACTCTAAAATACTGTGTAAACTGTGCCAGATTTGATGTCCGGACATCATCAAAGCTCTTCACCGGTTTATCTGTAAAGAAAATGCTCATCAGTGAGCCGACTCTGTTGACCTGAGCCTTTACATGATATTTTTCCACAGCAGACTTAAAAGCATGCTCAATTCCTGCGGATTTTTCTTCCAGGCGCTCATACACAGCCCTATCTTCCATCAATAATTTCAACATCGCTGTTCCCGCTGCCACTGCCACCGGATTGCCAGAAAGGGTGCCGGCCTGATAAACCGGCCCTATCGGTGATACACAATCCATAATCTCTCTGCGGCCGCCGTAAACAGCCATCGGCATACCGCCGCCGACAATCTTACCGAAGGTAGTCATATCCGGTGTGACACCGTAATAGGACTGGGCACCGCCAAGAGCCAGACGAAAACCGGTAATAACTTCATCAAAAATCAGTACGGCGCCGTATTGCTTTGTGATATCACGTAGCCCCTGAAGAAAGCCATCTTCCGGCGGTACAACACCCATATTGGCTGCCACTGGCTCCACGATCAATGCTGCGATCTTGTCCCCGTACTGTTCAAACAGTTTTCTGACACTGTCCAGATCATTATATCTGGCGATCAGCGTTGTATCTGTGAAAGCCTTAGGCACACCGGCGCTGTCCGGTACATTCTCTGTCAGAAGCCCTGAACCGGCTTTCACTAGCAAGCCATCCGAATGGCCATGATAACAGCCTTCAAATTTCACAATATAATCCCTGCCTGTATAACCTCTTGCAGCACGGATGGCACTCATCACCGCCTCTGTACCCGAATTGACCATACGCATCATTTCCATGGAAGGGACTGCGGTTCGGATCAGCTCTGCCAGCTCTACTTCCCCATTAGTCGGTGCCCCAAAACTGGTGCCTTTGATGGCTGCAGCTGTCACCGCCTTCACCACCTCATCCTTGGCATGACCAAGAATCATCGGTCCCCATGAGCCGACATAATCCACATACTGATGACCTTCCACATCATAGATATAAGCCCCTTTTGCCCTGAATATAAAGGGCGGCGTCATCCCAACTGCTCTATAGGCTCTCACAGGACTGTTGACACCTCCCGGCATCAGTTCACAGGCTTTTTCAAATATTTTCTGACTCCTCATTATCTCTGTCCCTCTTCTTCCCGCAGCCACTCTGCAATCTGCGGTGCATAATACGTAATAATCATCTTTGCCCCGGCACGTTTCATAGCGATCATGCTCTCCATCACCACGCGCTTTTCATCAATCCAGCCATTCATGGCTGCTGCTTTCATCATGGCATATTCACCGCTGACACTGTAGGTACATAACGGCAGATCAAAAGCTTCACTGACGGTTCGGACAATATCCAGGTAAGCCAGTGCCGGTTTCACCATAATAATATCAGCACCTTCCTCCATGTCCAGTTCAGTCTCCAGAAGGGCCTCCCTGCGGTTTCTGAAATCCATCTGGTAACTTTTTCTGTCACCAAAGGCCGGTGCAGAATCTGCCGCCTCTCTGAATGGGCCGTAAAAAGCAGACGCATACTTGACACTGTAGGCCATGATCAATGTATGTGCATAACCGGCCGCATCCAGTGTATGACGCATATGACCGATTCTGCCATCCATCATATCCGAAGGTGCCACAATATCTGCACCTGCTGCGGCACAGCTGACAGCCGCCTTTGACAAAAGTTCCAGGGTCTCGTCATTCAATACTTCCCCGTCTTTAATGACGCCGCAGTGACCATGGTCGGTGTATTCGCAAAGGCAGATATCCGCAATACAGATCATCTCCGGATAAAGTTTCTTTGTCATTCTCAAGGCACGCTGTACAATCCCATCCGGGTCGTAAGCACCGCTTCCGCAGGCATCCTTATGATCCGGCACCCCGAAAAAGATAACGGCACGCACACCTTTCTCCCACACTTCTTTCAAATGAATAGCCAGTCTGTCCAGGGAATAATGGTAAATTCCCGGCATAGATTCAATCGGTGACTGTACATTCTCGCCCTCTGTCACAAAAACAGGATAGATCAGATCATCACATCTGACATCTACCTCATGCACCAGATTACGAATCTGTGCGGTTCTTCTTAAACGTCTTGGTCTTCTGGTTAAATTCATCTTTTAATCACCTCATTTTATTTCACTATCCGATACCTATCAGGCACCAAACACGCAACTGCATTCCCGCGGCTTGCTAAAGTCTGCTTATTGCTTACTGAGACAGTATAGCACAAAGTGCTTCTGTCAATCCTTCCAAATCGTATTGTTCTGCTACTTTATCTACATGAAGCCCCGCTTTTTTGGCAGCTTGCGCTGTCACCGGTCCGATACAGATTGTCTTTGCCACCAAGTCATGTCCCTCTGTCATTTGTACAAAGGCACTGACCGCTGATGCACTACAGAAAGTTACCGCATCCACATCTTCCAACATTTCTCTTAAAAGTTCCCGCTTTTTCCACATGATCTCTGTGCGGTACGTCGGAATGTCCACCACACGGTACTGTTTTTCCCGCAGCCTCTTTGTCAGAACATCTGAAGCCTCTTCGGCCCTGAACAGACAGATGGCTTCATCCGGTTCAGCATGCGCACACAGGGCTTTTGCCAGTGATTCACTACATGACTGTTCCGGCACCAGATCCGCATAACAGCCCCAATTCTCCAGTTCTTTGCGGGTTCCGGCACCCATGACCGCAATCCTGCTGTCTCCAAGACTTCTGATATCCACCTGCTCCTTTTTCATCTGCTCAAAAAAGAATCGTACACCGTTTCTGCTGGTAAATACAAGCCAGCGTTTTCCCGGAGAGGTCAGAACCGCCTTTATACTGCTCATCTCCTGCCCCTTGACACCGATCAGGCTCATCACCACCGGTTCTCCGCCAAGCCGTCTGATGTACTCTGCCAGCGGTCGTGCAATGATTTCTGTGGCTGTTACAAGGATTTTCCTGCCTGAAAGAGGCCCTGGCTGCTGCCAGTCAACCGCTTCCTTAAGATTGACCACATCCCCCACAACCAGGATCGCCGGAGGCTGAATGTCCGCTTTTTCTGATATCGCAGCAATTCTGCCAAGTTCCCCCGTTACACAGCGCTGTCTGGCTGTTGTTCCCGATGCAATCACCGCCGCCGGGGTATGGGCATCTTTGCCATTGGCTATCAACCGCTCACTAATCTGGTGCAGTTTTGAAAGCCCCATAAGAAAAACAAGAGTGCCTTCCTCTCTGGCCAAAATCTCATAATCCAGCGAACTATTTTCTTTTGTCGGATCCTCATGACCGGTGATCACATGAAAAGACGAAGCTTTTCCCCGATGGGTGATCGGAATACCTGCATAGGCCGGTGCACTGTAGACCGATGACACTCCGGGAATCACTTCATAGTCAATGCCTGCTGCCGTCAGTGCCAGTGCTTCTTCACCGCCCCGGCCGAATATAAACGGATCTCCGCCCTTTAGTCTGGCAACAGTCTGACCTTCCATCGCTTTTTCGATCAGCAGCTGTTCAATTTCTGACTGTTTCATCCTGTGATTTCCTGCGAACTTGCCTGCATCGATCCACTCAGCTGCATCCTTCGTCTCATTTAAAAGAGATGCCGACGCCAGATGGTCATAGACAACCACATCGGCTTCTTTCAGTGCTTCTATACCTTTCATAGTGATCAGCCCTGTATCCCCCGGTCCGGCTCCAATCAGATAGACCTTGCCGCTCTGAAGCTTTTGGGCTGCCCGGCATCCCAGATCAACCGCCATTTGCCGGTCTTTCATCCTGTCGCCGTATCGTGTCCCTGATACAGATATTTCCTTCATATGTGCTCCGTCTGCTGCATACCGTGCCTTCACCGTCATCTTCTCTTCATCCACAGCCGTATCTACAGCTGCTGCCTCATTGCAGCCGCCGCCAATGGCTTTCAGGAAGGCTCGCTCTGCCAGAAACATCTGCCATGTCTGTTCATCATGAATGGCCTGCATGCAGTCCTCGCAGTCATGCTGCCTTGTTTCAACAGCAATAATACCTTGCCCCGCTGCCGGAAAGAATTGTTCCTTAGGAAGAATTTCATAAAAGAATGTCTGTCCTTCCGCCTCAAAACAACCTGTCTCATCACAGGCATCCGACAGGTATCCCAGCCGTTTTAAACCGGCTGCAGCCAGAATAATCCCATCAAACAGCTCCTCTGACAGCTTTTTCAGCCTGGTGGGCACATTGCCCCGGATGTCTCTGATCTCTACGCCGTTACACATTTGACGGATCTGAAGTGCCCGTCTGAGACTGCCGGTTCCCACAATCACTTTTCCCCGACATGCCTCAATTTCAGAAAATTCCTTTCGGAGACTGACCCATACATCCCGGCTGTCACCTCTTTTAAGCACAGCTCCCACTGTCAGTCCTTCCGGCAATTCGACAGGAAGATCCTTGGCACTATGAACGGCCAGATCGATCCGGCCATCCATCATAGCCCCTTCAAGCTCCTTTGTAAAAGCTCCTTTGCTGCCGAAAGCTGACAGGGATTTATCCAGATGCAGATCACCCTTTGTCTCAAATCCGGCAATCTCTATCTCTATGGATGGAAAAACCTTCTTAATGGCCTCCGCCGCCATTTCCGTCTGCACCATGGCCAGACGGCTCTTCCTCGTTCCGATTTTCATATTGGTCCTTGCCCTCCTCTCTGATTTTCTCTTCTTTTGCAATCCACTGTCTCAGATATTTTTTTCTGTCTGACTGACCGAGCCCGGACATTTTCAACTCTCTGCGCTTCTGGCGAAGCTCTATTTCCAGTTCACCGTACCATTCCGGTATCAATGCTTCGATTTTCTCCCGCAAATATCTGGTCAGTGCAGGCACCCCGCCGGATGTACTGATACCAATGACCACATTGCCCCGTCTGACCACCGATGGAAACACACAGTCCGAGACCTCCCCCGGATTGGCACAATCCACCAGTATATGCCGCATCTGGCAATAATCCGCTGCCATCTTATTCAATGCCTTATCATCAGAGGCACAGATTACCAGAAATGCTTCGGCCAGATAGTCCAGATTGTGTTCTGTCAGATTTTCATTTGTCCAGACTATATATTTCTTATCTGCCAGAAGTTTTAACTCATCCGTGATCTTTGATGAAATCATCCGTATATCTGCACCATATTCTATCAAAATACGGATTTTCCGAAGCGCCACCGAACCGCCGCCGATAACGATAACATTTCGCCCCTCCATGTTAATAAACAACGGAAAATCAGCCATTTTCCCGCGCCTCCTCAGATTGTCTCAACACTTCAAAAAACATCTCAAGCTGCTCCGTATCTGCCGCCTCTCTGGCTCGATAAAAGAACTTGTTCAGCCCTTTCTCCGGATTCGCCGCCATATCTGCCAGAAGATGCTCCCTGAAGGTATCCATCAGCGGTCTGTTCTGTTGAAACAAAGCCCAACGCCTGAAATCATCAATATCCTCCTCCAACATCTCCCGGGCCCTGTCAGCCGCTTCAAAACGCAGATGCTGATTCTTCTCAGACAGACTTGTCAGCTCATCCAGATGACAAAGGCTGTTCTCCTCGTCTTCAATGCCCGCCTCAATATCCATAGGAACTGCCATGTCAATGAGGATTCTTCTGCGCTTTTGGATAACGCCAGACTGCCATCCCTCTTTCGTCAATGTGTAATGCGGACTGGCTGTGGCACTGATAATCACATCCATCTCGTTGGCCAGTCGATAACGGTCTGCATAGGCAATCTGCACATATTCTTCTGTCTGCTGATGTCTCGTTCCATGGCCATCCGACAGAGTATCCGTTCCCAGAACCGCTTTTTCTCCCGATTTCAGCTGTCTGGAAGCAGCATATAGCTGTACATGATGATCCGCAGCAATATTTTTCATCATAATCTGTCCGATTTTACCAGTGGCACCAATAACCAGTATCTTTCTATTCTCCAGGCTTCCAAAATACATTTCCGCCGCTTTCACCGCCAATGTAGCCGTTGAAACAGAAATGCCTGAAAGCTTCGTCTCTGTCTTGACTTTCTTGGCCGCTGTCACTGCCATCCGAAAAAGGCTGTTGCACCATGTTCCGCTGAAACCATCCTCCATAGCTGTCCTGTGGGCTTCTTTCACCTGACCGAGGATCTGATCCTCACCCAAAACCATTGAATCCAGCCCCGCCGCCACATAAAACAAATGGCGCACCGCCTGTGTTCCCTGATAAAACCGCAAATGCTCCGACACCTCGCCTGCATCACCGATTCCGGCCATATCAAGCATGATCCGCTGCATTGCAGTCATCACGCTGCGCACAGAAATATTTTCTTCGCTGACGGTATACAACTCTGTCCGGTTGCAGGTTGAGAGCAGTACACATTCCCGAATTTCCTTCTGCGTACAGATACGCGTCATCAGTTCTTTTTTATTTTCATCTGTAAACGCAAACAGAGCCCGTATCTGTACAGGCGCTGTTTTGTGGCTAATGCCTATTAATTGTATATTCATTAATTTATCTCTCTGTAACAAAGCTGCCCGGCATGCCGCAAATAAAAATAATTCGCTGCCTGTTATACCAGTATCTGCACTTCGTACAGAGAATGCCTCCAGTTATAAAAATCTTTGTGCTTTAAAACAGCCAGGATGATCCTTGGACGCATGTCCTTTTCCGCAAAATACCGTGAAAGGGCGCGAATCCACTTATCCTCCCTGAAAATGGCCGTAGTCATACAGATATAATTGCCCTTCGGCAGGATAGACTGGTTCTTCTCAGCAGAAACACAATCTCCGCCTGAGATAAAGCTGCCTTCAATGGCCAGCTTTTTTCCCTCCATAAATGCAGTTTCTTCCAATAAGTAACCGCGCATTTTCTGAAAATCTGCCATTTCCTCAGCCATCAGCACACCTGTCTGCCGATAGAAATCCTCTACATCACATGGCTTCGCCGTTTCTGTCATCCAAACTCTTCGAGAATCCATCTGCTTCTGATGGATCCTGTAGCTCTCGTGCCCCGCCTCCGGTGCAGGGTTCTGGCTCGTCAACCACTCCATCATAGACATTCGTTCTTTCAGACGCTTCATTTGCTTTTGCGTCTGTTCCATTCGCTCCGACATCAGCAACCGTCGTTCTTCCTCCGAAGCAGCCTCCATCACAACCGTGATCTCCGCCAGGGAAAATCCCGCCTTCTTGAGATATCCGACGGTTTTGAGTCTCTGGATATCATCAAAATCATAATAGCGGTACCCCGTCTGTCTATCGATCCTGACAGGACAGACAACCTTCATATCGGCATAATAACGCAGTGCCGATACTGAAAGCCCCGTCATCTCATGAACGTCACCAATTGAATAAAGCCGGGTCATCACATCAACCTCTGTATCTTAAAACAACCACGTACTGCGTTTTTTTGCCGGAAAGTGCCCACTCTTTCTCTTCTTTGAGATATCCCGACTTTGCTGCCAGAGATAAAAGCCATTCTTTCTCCGTTGTGACAACGATAACATATCCCCCTGGTGTCATCCATGTGTTCAGCTTTCTGACAAAGTTCTTATATAATGTAAAGAGAACATCCGGCGTCATCTTGTCACTTCCCGCCGGCAGTTCTGTCAATACCTCATCAAAAGTATAACTATGGGAAAACTCCGCAAAATCCTTGTTAATAAAGTAAGACGGTACATTCGCCAGACTTGCATTTTCTCTGGCTCCGTCAATCGCCTCTCCGAAAATATCCACACCATAGAGATGTGCAGCCTTCCTCTTACGATACCGCTCGATCAAAAGCGTCGCCGTACCACAGAATGGATCCAACACATCCGCATCATCCGCCAGATATTCAGAGGCAATTGAAACAACTTCCGCTGCTTTCACCGGGTGCATCGATGTGGCAATAGCATTGCGGCGATAGCTGAACCGACTGTCTGCTATCGTATGTAAAATCAAATAAACACTGTACTGTCCCTGCTTATTCTCTGTGATCCGCAGCTCACATTCATAATTGGACGCGGAATTCTGCAGATGATGTCCGGACAAGCGTTCCAGTTCTGCCCCCAGACGCTTCACATACTGACTCTTTTCATTCAAAACCAGCTTCGTCCGCAGATCAATTCTGAAATAAAAGGGTCCGTCACCTTCATGGCGCTTCTTCAGATAGTCCGTCAGTCCGGCATCATGAATTGCCGCCGCAACAGCCTGATAGTCTGTTGCCTTCAACGGATTGGCACAGAAGCGGAACATAAAGCCCTTCACTGTACGGATACCGAAAAGTTCTCCCGGACGTTCTGCCAGAATACGCACACCGCCTCTCATTGCCTTGGCCGCATCTCTCACATTTCTCGGCATCACATCAATGGTCAGCTGCTCCATCCCGGGACTGGTCAGCAAAATCATCTCTGAAGGCACCGAATAGCCTGTAAATGTATGCTTCATCGGCTTCTCCACAATCAACAGCATATCCCTTAAAAGCTTCAATTCCTCATTCAGATGCTTCTGATTCTCCGGCGTCATCTCCATCTGCATCAGTTCTTCCATCCGCTCCCTGAAAGCGTTTAAATACGTCCTGTAATCCAACTGACTCATGGCTGTCAGATAAGCACTCTTTACAAAAAGCTTCTCCTCGCATTCATAAGCATAAAACAGGGCATCCAATGCATCCTGACATCCCATCTCGCCAAGAATCAATGCCGCATTCTTCCTGACTTTGGCATCTTCATGCTTCAAAAGCTTCAGCATCAGAGACAGGCATCTCTGGCGATCACGCTGCCAGGCTGCACTGCCGGGTTCTGTTTTTAAAAGTTTGCGCAGCTCGATCAGATTCTTACGCACATCCTCATCACGTTCTATTTTATCAAGATAATTTCTAAACATTTAATCCTCTCTTTTTCATCTTAAAATATCGCTTAAATTCCTCTTATCATCATATATGGAGTTTCAAAAAAAGTCAATACAGAATGGATGCACCCCTGCGCTGCACAAATGTTTTCGCCCATCTCAGCGAATCTGCCTGTGCATCATTACAAAAAGGGCTATCCAACCGGATAGCCCTCTCTGATAATCGCTCTAAACAACTGCTTATTCTAACATTTAAAATAAAAAATACAAACTTCGTAATCAATATAATATATCTTAGAAAAGGCACACTGCATGAAGGATTATAACTTAACGACATTCACTGCCTGTGGTCCCTTCTGGCCTTCGATGACTTCGAATTCTACTTCCTGACCTTCTTCCAGTGACTTAAAGCCATTGGACTGGATGCCTGAATAATGTACGAATACATCATTGCCCTGCTCATCGGAAATAAAACCGAATCCCTTCTGATTGTTGAACCACTTTACTGTACCTTTGTTCATTCCAAAGTCCTCCAAAAATTAAAAATGGGTCTTACTGCAGGTTATTCTTGCAGCATGTTCAGCATACCATACTTAACCTCAAAAGTCAAAGGATTTCCTATATTCTTGAATACCAAAAGGCTTAAAAATATCGCAGAAATGCCCTTTTTTCGCCATTTTCTTCAATGGTCCGACACATTCCCAAAACAGCATTCCGGTCGGTCTACTCACAATATGCAACCACCGTATAGACACTGTTTTCATACTTGACTTCCTTGACTGTGGCATGCAGGCTTGTCAGTCTCCGAAGTGCCGGAATATTGTCGCTCATGGCCAGTGCCGGTTCAATTGTATAATAATACATGGTGCCTGCCAGAGTGTTCAGCTTGGATTCGCTCATCTCCACTTCATCACCGGCCTTCAGAAGATCCGGTCTTTCCATTCGAAATGAAACTTCCTGTTTCAACTTATTCACCAGCCTTAAAAGATGCGTAGCGCTTCAAAACGCCGAGGATCAGATCAACAGACAGATCCATGCCCTCTGCTGTGATATGCTCATAAGGACCATGATAAGCATAACCACCTGTACCGATATCCGGACAAGGCAGTCCCCTGAAACTGAGCTGTGCACCGTCTGTACCGCCTCTGACAGGCACGATCAGCGGTTTCAGGCCAATTTCCTCAGCAGCTGCTTTCGCATTCTCGATCAGATGGAAATGCGGCAGAATCTTCTCGGACATATTGCGGTACTGCTCTGTAATGGTCAGTTCCACAGTGCCTTCACCATAACGGCCATTTAAGACAGTCTGGATATGCTGCAGTTCTTTTTTGCGCAGTTCAAAGGCCGCCAGATCATGATCTCTGACAATATACTGCATCTCGGCCTTTTCTACATTACCGCTCATATCTGTCAGATGATAGAAGCCTTCATAGTCTTCCGTATGTTCCGGTCTGTCCGCTGCCGGCAGCATCTGATGCAGCTCCCATGCCACGTTCAGTGCATTGATCATCGTATCTTTGGCACTTCCTGGATGGACATTGAAACCGTTGATCACAAATTTGGCTGCACAGGCATTGAAATTCTCATAGGTGATTTCGCCTTCTTCGCCGCCGTCGATGGTATAGGCATAATCCGCACCAAAAGCATCCAGATCAAGGGCTGAGGCACCGCTTCCCACTTCTTCATCCGGTGTAAAAGCAATACAGATCTTGCCGTGCGGAATGTTTTCTTTGATCAGATGTTCAACAACTGTCATGATCTCCGCAATACCGGCTTTGTCATCCGCACCAAGCACTGTTGTACCATCTGTTACAATCAGTGTTCTGCCCTTTAAAGACGGCAGATGTGGAAATTGTGCCGGGCTCAGTGTTCTTCCGCTGTCTCCCAGTACGACGTCCCCACCGTCATAATTCTCAATAATTCTCGGCTTCACATGCTCACCACAGAAATCCGGCACTGTATCCAGATGGGCAATCAGACCGATGGCCGGCGCATCCTCATATCCCAGTGTTGCCGGCAGTGTGCCGTACACACAGCATAAATCACTGACACGTGCATCTTCAATGCCAAGTGCCTTCATTTCAGGAACCAGCATGTTCGCCAGATCAAACTGACGCTGGGTGGTTGGTGTTGTCTCACTGAATTCATCACTGGCTGTGTGGACAACGACATAATTTAATAAACGTTCATAAGCTCTCATTCTCTATTTCCCCGCTTCCTTTTTATTTCACGCAGTAAACGTAATTCTCTTTTCTAGGCATGGCTTTTGGCTCTTCTCCATCTGTATATCCCAGCACACAGTGGCCAATACCTTCATAATCGCCTTCAATACCAAGTGACTTTAAGAAGGCCTTGCCTTCTGCGGATTCAAATTCCTCTTTGGCTCTGTGAATCCAGCAGCTGCCAATGCCTTCTGCATGAGCAGCAAGCATAAGATTGCCCATCACCAGACTGCCGTCATAAACATAGGTTGGTCTTGCTTTATCTGCCAGAACAATCAGCACAACCGGTGCACCATAAAATGGATCAGAATCCACACCCATGATCTCTGCATTCATCTTCGAAAACTTGTCACGGATTTCTTTATTCGTCACCGCAATAATGATGGGTGACTGCTTGCCCATACCCGTTGCTGCATAGGTGCCCGCTTCGATAATCCGATTGAGCACATCCTCTGGAATCATATCCGGTTTATATTTTCTGATACTTCTTCTTGTCTTCATATTATTGATAACTTCGCTCATTTGATAGAACCTCCATGATAATTCAAGATTTACCCGCGCATTTTCATATGAAACCCAGGTCTGCTCCGCAGACATAGTGTTCATCCAAATCTCCGGGCCGCTGTTATTAAGTATACACCAAAAAACAAAAAAAAGCGATACCGTTCAAATGAACGATACCGCTTTTATGTTGTCTACATAGATTCTATGTAGTGATGATTCATAATTAGTTAAGAATACCGATAAATACTGAAGAGAATACTAATGCAACGATTGTCATCAGTTTAATCAGGATGTTGATAGCAGGGCCTGATGTATCCTTGAATGGGTCACCGACTGTATCACCAACAACTGCAGCTTTATGAGCTTCAGAACCCTTGCCGCCGTGATTGCCGTTCTCAATGTATTTCTTAGCATTATCCCAAGCACCACCTGCGTTGGACATGAAGATCGCCATCATAACACCTGTTACAAGGGAACCTGCAAGCATACCGCCTACAGCTTCTGTACCAAGAAGGAAACCAATGATGATTGGAGCAACAACTGCCATAACGCCAGGAATAATCATTTCACGAAGAGCAGCCTTTGTAGAAATATCTACACACTTTGTATAATCAGGTTTGCTCTTACCTTCCATGATACCAGGAATCTCTCTGAACTGTCTACGAACTTCCTCGATCATAGAATATGCAGCCTTAGATACAGATTCCATTGTGAAAGCTGAGAAAAGGAATGGCAGCATACCACCGATCAGAAGACCGATAATTGTTGTATAAGAAAGAATATTGATTGCTGAAAGGTTAACCTGCTGAGCGTAGGACATGAAAAGTGCCATAGCTGTCAGTGCAGCAGAACCGATAGCGAAACCTTTACCCATAGCAGCTGTTGTGTTACCTACAGCATCAAGGGAGTCTGTGATTTCACGAACGGATTCATCAAGGTAAGACATTTCTGCGATACCACCGGCATTATCAGCGATAGGACCATAAGCATCAACAGCAACTGTGATACCTGTTGTAGAAAGCATACCTACAGCTGCAAGTGCGATACCGTAAAGGCCGCAGCACTTGTAAGCAACAAAGATACCTACACAGATCAGTACAAGCGGAATAGCTGTGGACTGCATACCTACAGCAAGACCGGAAATAATTGTTGTAGCAGCACCAGTTTCAGACTGTTCAGCAATCTTCTTAACTGAGCCGTAATCACCGGATGTATAAACCTCTGTGATAATACCGATGATCAGACCAACGATCAGACCAGCGATGATAGCAACAGCAGGCATGATAGAACCAAGATAATATACAGACAATGCAATGGCACCGATAACAACAATGGCATCAGCTGTATATTCACCTCTGTTGAGGGCTTTCTGTGGGTTACCGCCTTCTTTGCCCTGTACCATGAATGTACCGATAACAGAAGCAACGATACCCAGAGCAGATAAGATTGCAGGGAAGATTGCAGCTTTCGCTGTATCCAGTGTGATCGCACCGAAAGAACCTGCAAGACCAAGAGTGATAGCAGAAATAAGAGAACCTGCATAAGACTCGAAAAGGTCAGCACCCATACCGGCAACGTCACCTACGTTATCACCTACGTTATCGGCGATTGTAGCAGGATTACGAGGGTCATCCTCAGGGATACCAGCTTCTACCTTACCTACAAGGTCAGCACCAACGTCAGCAGCTTTTGTATAAATACCACCACCAACACGGGCAAAAAGAGCGATAGAAGATGCACCAAGGGAGAAACCGAAAAGAACATCTGCATCACCTGTGATTACATACAGACCAGCTACACCAAGAAGACCAAGGCCTGCAACACACATACCCATAACGGCACCACCAGAGAATGCAACATTAAGTGCTTTGTTCATACCACTTGTTCTTGCTGCATTGGCTGTTCTGACATTCGCCTTAGTAGCTACTGTCATACCACAATAACCGGCGATGATAGAAAGAACAGCACCGCAAAGGAAGCAAACTGCTGTAAGTGGATTTCTTAAGAAGCAAAGAACAACGAAGAGCACTACGATAAAGATTGCAAGAATTCTGTATTCAGCAAAAAGGAATGCTCTTGCACCTTCTGCGATAGCAGAAGCGATTTCTTTCATACGGTCTGTACCAGCATCAACGGTATTAACTCTCTTTGTCAAAACAAAAGCGAATACCAGACCGATGAGTGCGCAGATAACTGCGACATACATGAGATTCATAATTAAACTCCTTTCTCTTTCTTAAACATTTAATTTTGAGCATAAATTATGCAGATGTAATCATACAATCTGCATACTAGTCATGCCTTAAATATTATCCGATTTTTTTTGGAAAGTCAACCGTTACCATTAAATTATTATAAAAAAGTATTAAAAATTTGCAAATATCGTTGTTTTTTTAACATGGAAATATCAAGATTCGTTTTATTTTAATTCCAGACGCATGTCAATCAATTCCTGATATTCCCCTGTTCTCAGACGAAAAGCCTTCGGATTTCTTCCATATTCAATGAATCCTGCCCTCTTATACATTTCAACTGCCCTCTCATTCTCAGCAACAACTTCCAGTTCCAGCTGAAGATACCCAGCTTCTCTGGCACACTCAATGCATGCCTCCATAAGATACTTTCCGATGCCGAGTTCCCAGAACTCCTTTGTAATGGCAATGCCAAAAACCGCACGATGCTTGATTTTATCCCGCATTCCCAAAGCATCAATCCCGGCAGTCCCAGCCACAACATCATCCACCACCGCAATAATTTCAACGTTATTCGCGCTATCTGTTTTCCTCTGCAAAAAATCTGCTTCCTGAGAAGCCGTAAAACGATTCTCATCCGAATAAGTCAGCAGATAATCCGTCTCCTCATGAGTCCGATTAAAAACATCCAGAACTGCCTTCCCATCACTGGTAACGCCATTCCTCAAAAGGCAGTTTCTGCCATCCTTTAATGTAACTGTTTTTTCAAAAGTCATGCCTATACTCCTATCTTCTCTCCAACTTCCTCAAAATACCTATGCTATTAATTATTCTACCATACCTCTTATCCAAAAGCCATCCCTGTCCACATATATAAAAATATGCCATCATTAAATAAAAACAGCCCTACACCTCAAAATAAATCATACGAACCATTTGATTTTAGTCAAAACTTTTTTGTCGGCCAATAAAACAGGCGTGCATCAAAAAACAACAAACCGGAACCTAAACGGGCACATTCATGTACAGGTGCTTCTGACGTGGCCGGTACTTAGATGCTGTCCTTTAGCATCTTATGTACCGCTGCCAACGGTGCTGAAAGTCCAGTGGACTTTCGTTAGCACCGACCGAAGTAGCACGTAGACCAGGCAACGCGAGTATGCCTGTACATGAATGTGCCCGTTTAGGGTTCCTCTATTATGCATCTGATTGCACGCCGTCAATCTTTCGTCAATCTGCGTATCGACTAATCAAGGTTTGTATACCCCATCAGATTAATGTCCACACATTTTGCAGCCTCTCTACCTTCTCTGATCGCCCATACAACCAGTGACTGTCCTCTATGCATATCTCCGGCCACATAGACTTTCTCTTCGCTTGTATGATAATGGCCCGGTTCTGTTTTGACATTGGTTCTGCCGTCCACCTCTACACCAAAAGCATCTGTGACATAACTCTGGCTGCCAAGGAAACCTGCTGCAATAAGCACCAGATCGACTGGAATAATCTCATTGCTGCCTTCGATTTCATGCATCACCATACGTCCTGACTCAGGGTCTTTCTGCCATGACAGTTTCACTAATTCTGCGGCGCAGACTTCACCATTATCATTAGCGACAAAGGATTTCACCGTTGTCTCATAAATTCGAGGATCATGACCATATAATGCAACGGCTTCCTCCTGGCCGTAATCTGTCTTGCAGATTTTCGGCCATTCCGGCCATGGATTGCTCTCTGCACGCTGATCCGGCGCTTTCGGCATCATTTCCAGCTGAATGACATTCTGAGCCCCCAGACGGATAGATGTGCCGACACAGTCATTGCCTGTATCACCGCCGCCGATAACAAGCACATTTTTACCTTTGGCAGAAATGAAATTGCCGTCCTCAAAATTTGAATCCAAAAGACTCTTTGTTGTCTTCTTCAGGAAGTCAACGGCAAAATAGATACCTTTTGCTTCACGCCCCGGCACATTGATATCTCTCGGATTCGATGCACCACAGGCCAGGATCACGCTGTCATATTCTTTGAGCAGTCTGGAAGCCTTATAATTATTGCCGATATCCGCACCTGTTACGAATTCAATGCCTTCTTCTTTCATAATGTTAATACGGCGTTCGATGACCGCTTTGTCCAGTTTCATATTCGGAATACCGTACATCAAAAGTCCGCCCACACGGTCACTTCTCTCGAAAACTGTCACCTGATGGCCACGTTTGTTCAGCTGATCTGCGGCTGCCAGTCCGGAAGGGCCGGAACCCACAACTGCGATTCGCTTGCCGGTTCTTACCTTCGGTGGATCTGCTTTCATCAAGCCATGTTCATAACCGTATTCAATAATACCATGTTCATTTTCCTTAACAGAAACCGGGGCTCCGTTTAAATTGCAAGTACACGCTGCCTCGCACAAAGCCGGGCAGACACGTGATGTGAATTCAGGAAAGCTGTTTGTCTTCATCAGACGACGCCATGCCTGTTCCCAGTTGCCGTTATAAATCAGATCATTCCATTCCGGTACAAGGTTATTCAGCGGACAGCCCGATACCATACCGCCGATCATCATACCAGACTGACAAAACGGTACACCGCAGTCCATACATCTTGCGCCCTGCTTCTGCTGCATTTCACTGCTCAGAGGGATATGGAATTCGTTAAAATTCTGAATACGTTCCTCAGGTGAAATGACACCCCCTGTTTCTCTCTCATATTCTAAAAATCCAGTTGGTTTTCCCATTGTTATCCCCTCCTATCCTCTCTTGCTTGCGTAAAATGCTTCAATCTGTGCCTGGTCAAATGTCAGACCTTTTTCTTCCATATGGACAATGGCTGTCTGCATATGACTGTAATCATGCGGTATGATCTTCTTGAACTTCGGCAGATATTCAGAGAAGTTGTCAAGAATCTCTTTGCCAATGGCAGAGCCTGTATTATCCACATGCGCCTGGATCATATCTCTCAGCTCCATAACATCATATTTGGATGTCACCGTATCAATGGAAACTAATTCTTTATTGACACGTTTATATAAATCTCTGTTTTCATCCAGAACATAGGCAATACCGCCGCTCATACCGGCTGCAAAATTCTTGCCTGTGCGTCCGAGAACAACCACACGACCGCCTGTCATATATTCACAGCCATGATCGCCGACACCTTCAACAACTGCTGTTGCACCTGAATTACGAACGCAGAAACGTTCACCTGCCACACCACTGATATAAGCCTTGCCGCTTGTGGCACCGTAAAGGGCAACATTACCGACGATGATATTTTCATTGGACTCAAACTTAATATTCTTTGGTGGATAAAGCACCAGTTTGCCCCCTGAAAGACCTTTGCCGAAATAATCATTGCTGTCGCCGCACAGTTCCAGTGTCAGTCCCTTAGGAATGAAGGCACCAAAGCTCTGTCCGCCGCTGCCGTTGCACTTCACCGTGTACTGATCTTCCGGCAATGTATCGCCATACTTCTTGGTGATCTCGGACCCGAAAATTGTACCCAGTGTACGATCTGTATTGCGTACATTAATCTCAATCTTCTTTTTCTTCTTGCCTGCCAGTGCAGACTTGAATTCTTTCAGGAAGACTTTCTCATCAATGGTCTTCTGAAGGCCAAAATCATAAACATCCTCCGGCATAAACAGATGTTTTTCTTCATGCAGATACGGATTCTCAACAATGGCTGAAAGATCCAGTTTACCGTAGATCTGAGGATCCACATCTTCTCTGACTTTGATCAGATCAGAACGTCCCACTAATTCATCCAGGTTATGCACACCCAGTTTTGCCATGATCTCACGCAGTTCCTGGGCAACAAATTTCATAAAGTTAACCACATATTCCGGTTTACCCCTGAAACGTTTGCGCAGTTCAGGGTTCTGTGTAGCAATACCCACCGGACATGTATCCAGATTACATACACGCATCATGACGCATCCCATTGTCACAAGGGGCGCTGTAGCAAAACCAAATTCCTCTGCACCAAGGATCGCTGCCATTGCTACATCACGGCCTGTCATCAGCTTACCATCCGTTTCAAGACGGACTCTTGAACGAAGACCGTTCATGATCAGTGTCTGATGTGTTTCTGCCAGGCCAATCTCCCAAGGAAGACCTGCATTGTGGATAGATGTTCGAGGTGCTGCACCTGTGCCGCCGTCATAACCGGAGATCAGGATAACCTGTGCACCTGCTTTGGCAACACCGGCTGCAACAGTACCAACACCAGCCTCAGATACCAGTTTGACAGAAATTCTTGCCGAACGATTCGCATTCTTTAAATCGTAGATCAACTGTGCCAGATCCTCGATGGAATAAATATCATGATGCGGCGGTGGTGAGATCAATGCCACACCCGGTGTGGAAAGTCTTGTCTTTGCAATCCACGGATAAACTTTTCCGCCCGGAAGATGACCGCCTTCACCCGGTTTTGCACCCTGAGCCATTTTAATCTGGATCTCGTTGGCACTGACAAGGTATCTGGAAGTCACACCAAAACGACCCGAAGCTACCTGTTTAATAGCAGAACACCGGTTAAGTCCATCCGGTCCGATGGTAAGACGTTCAAGACTCTCACCACCTTCACCGGAATTGGATTTGCCGTGGATCATATTCATGGCAATAGCCAGTGTCTCATGAGCTTCCTGAGAAATGGAGCCATAGGACATGGCACCTGTCTTGAAGCGCTTCACAATCTCATCCACACTCTCTACTTCTTCAATCGGAATACCGCCTTCTTCATCAAACTTGAACTCCAGAAGACCTCTCAGGTTCATCAGGCGTGTTTCTTCATTAATATTATGAGAATACTCTTTAAACATCTCATAATCTCCGCGTTTTGTGGATTCCTGAAGCAGATGAATGGTTCTTGCATTATAAAGATGTTCCTCTTTGCCGCTTCGCATCTTATGACCACCGATGCTGTCCAGAGACAGATCCACATCCAACCCCAGCGGATCAAATGCACGCATATGCCATGTATTCATATCGCGCTCAATGTCTTTTAATGTTATGCCGCCGATACGGCTGACTGTATTCGTAAAATATGTATCAATGACTTCTTTGCTGATACCAATGGCTTCAAAGATCTGAGAGCCCTGATAAGACTGGATCGTTGAAATACCCATTTTGGAAGCAATCTTGACAATACCGTGAAGAACCGCTGAATTGTAATCACTGACAGCTGCATAATAATCCTTGTCAAGCATATGCAGATCGATCAGTTCTTTGATGGATTCCTGAGCCAGATATGGGTTGATAGCGCAGGCACCATAACCCAGCAGCGTTGCAAAATGATGCACTTCTCTTGGCTCTGCACTCTCAAGGATCACAGCAACCGCTGTTCTCTTCTTTGTTCTGACAAGATAATGCTCAAGGGCAGATACAGCCAGCAGGGAAGGAATCGCTACATGGTTCTCATCGATGCCTCTGTCGGAAAGGATCAGAATATTCACACCGTCTCTGTAAGCTCTGTCTACTTCCACAAACAGATGATCCAATGCACGTTCAAGGGGTGTATTAACATAGTAAGTGATCGGAATTGTCGCTACTTTGAATCCTTCTATATTCATGGATTTGATCTTCAGCAGATCTGTGTTCGTCAGAATCGGATTGTGGATCTGTACCATCTTGCAGTTTTCTGCTTCTTCTTCCAGAAGATTGCCGTCCGGTCCGATATAAACCGTTGTAGATGTCACAATTTCCTCACGGATAGCATCGATCGGCGGATTGGTTACCTGTGCAAACATCTGTTTAAAATAAGAAAACAGTGGCTTCGGCTGATTGCTCAGAACAGAAAGCGGTGTATCCACACCCATGGCAGCAATTGGCTCTGCACCATTCTTGGCCATCGGAAGGATGGTATCCTTTAACTCTTCATATGTATAGCCGAATGCCTTCTGCAGTCTGATACGCTCATCCCTTGTATATTCCGGCACACGTTCATTTGGGATCTTCAGATCTTCAAGCTTAACAAGGTTGGCATCCACCCATTCACCATAAGGCTGGCTCTGGGCATATGTCTCCTTCAGCTCATCATCAGAGATCAAACGGCCCTGAACAGTATCTACCAGCAGCATCTTTCCCGGACGCAGACGATCCTTTAAAACAATATGTTCTTCCGGTACAGGCAGTGCACCAACTTCTGAAGACAGAATCATATAATCATCATCTGTCACATAATATCTGGACGGACGCAGACCGTTGCGGTCAAGCACCGCACCAAGAAGATCACCATCTGAAAAGACAATGGAAGCCGGGCCATCCCATGGCTCCAGCATCGTTGCATAGTACTGATAGAAATCTCTCTTTGTCTGGCTCATACTCTTGTCATTCTCCCATGGTTCAGGGATTGTGATCATGACAGCCTTCGGCAGCGGCATACCGCTCATCATCAGAAATTCCAATGTATTGTCCAGCATCGCGGAATCAGAACCTGAAGAATTGATCACCGGCAGTACCTTATGCATCTCACCCTTCAGTGCACCGGAAGACATCGTTTCCTCACGGGCCAACATGGTATCTGCATTGCCGCGGATTGTATTGATCTCGCCGTTATGGACGATCAAACGGTTTGGATGCGCACGCATCCAGCTTGGATTCGTATTCGTACTGAAACGTGAATGTACCGTTGCAATGGCTGATTCATAATCCTCATCCTGAAGATCATCAAAGAACTTTCTCAGCTCGCCTACCAGGAACATACCTTTATAGACAATAGTACGGCTGGATAAAGAACAAACATAGGTATTATCATTACTCTGTTCAAAAACACGTCTTGCAATGTACAGCTTACGGTCAAAATCAATGCCCTTGGCCACATCTGCAGGTTTCTTCACAAAGCCCTGCATAATGTATGGCATCTTGTCCAGTGCTTTCTGTCCCAGTACGGATGGATTCGTCGGTACTGTACGCCATCCGAGAAATTCAAGACCTTCCTTGTCCACAATGATCTCAAACATCTTCTTGGCTTGATTCTTTCTCAGCTCATCATGTGGAAAGAAAAACATACCAACACCGTATTCCCGTTCTTCACCAATATCAAAACCCAGTTCCTCAGTCACTTTCTTAAAAAATCTGTGAGAAATCTGAAGCATAATACCAACACCATCACCGGTCTTACCCTCAGCATCCTTACCTGCACGATGTTCCAGTGTTTCTACAATGGTCAGTGCATCCTCAACAGTCTTATGTGTCTTGATACCCTTAATATTCACAACTGCACCGATACCACATGCATCATGTTCAAAAGACGGATCATATAAAGCCGGTTTCTTCTGCTGTTCCATTATCACTCACTACCTTTCTTCTATGTATAAAATTATCATTTCCAAAATATGGTAACAAAAAAGAACAAACCACGCCTGTAGTAGACGCCTTTGTCCTTTGCTATGAAAAAAAGATAGCATATTTTATAGGCAATATCAAGCTTTTTCAATAAACTCTCAAGTAATTTTTATTTAATTGAGAGTTTGTGGCGATGCATTCATACCGCTTAAAAATACCCGCATCATTGTTTCATTGTAATTAAAATTGAAACATATTCCCCATTTTTTGAGGTGTTTTTTATCATTTTGTTGTAATTTATAATGAAACATATTAATTTCAGTATTAATTCAGCAATTTTTTATTGTAATTCATACTGAAATATATGATTTTTTGACACCTATATTTTGCCGTTTCATTGTAATTCATACTGAAACAAGTTCAACCACCTATACAAACAATTAGAGAAAATTTTTGAGTACTTCAGCTTTCCTCATGCACATTCTTAATCTGAAATATTTGGGATGCAAAAAAAGACAGAACATTTTATTTCGTTCTGCCTTTTTTTCTTACCACTTATAAGTAAAATCAACTCCTATATCTTCAAGCATTTTCTTACGCTTTGAGGATAATTTTAATTTTTTATCTTGAGCTTTTTGAGAATTTATCCATGTTTTAAGTCTATTCACCTCAACAGCATCATACTCTATTACATTTTTTTCATTGAGAGTCTCACTGTATTGTTTGTATGCTTCATAATTTCTCATCCATTGATTTTCCGAAACTTCAAAGTCAAATCCTATTTTCTCCAACTTTTTTATTTTCTCTTCACTCAACTTGTGATTCTTATATTGTACCCTTTGCATGCTTACCCAGTTTCTTAAATTTATTCCTTTATACTTTGCTTTTTTAGAAAAATCCATATTACCAAATTTTTCTTTATACTCACATAGCAGCATATAATTTCTATCCCACCTTGAAAAAGCAACCTTGCTCAAATCGATTTGATTAGCAGGCAAAAAAGAAAAAATTTCAGATGGTGTGGGGCGCTGTATTTCTTGCATTATATGTATTGTAAGCATCTTCCATGTATTTCCATTTTCTTGATCTAAAATATCACACCAATTACCTTTACATTTCATAATCCTATATCTATGCTCTGAAAATACATCCAATAAATCTTGTACAACACGCCAATCAATTAATTCCATACACTTTTTACAACGCTGACCCTTCTCAAATCGATAAATATCATATATTTGTTCACATCCACATTTATTATGCCGGATAACAACTTTTTTTGTTTTTGCATTAATTCTAACCAATGAATACGAATTTCCAACGAGTTCCGCTATTCGTATCTTATATTTATCTATCAGCTTCGCTACCGGATAGCAAAAAGGGCACCTCGGCTTTTGAGCAAAATAAAAATAATTACTCTCAAAAGTTTTTTTACATTTTTCATGTAAAATGTGAACTATCGATGTATCTGATTCATATTTTAACAGCTTAAACCCTTTATGTGATTCTATTTTTGTTTTTATCTGTATCTCTCGTTTATGATCTGCGCAGGGACATATTCGCTTACCATATAGATAGTCTCCAGCAGTAACACGTAATCTTTCTCCACACGTTTTGTGTCTTATAATAACGTTATCACTAAGATTTTTAAACTCTGATTCCAATACATATTCCCCCTGATGCATAGAAGAAAATATATCTTCAAGCCTTACAGGAATGCTTTTCTTTTTATTGCAATAAGGACATCCCCATCCATTATTCTGATAAAATGGCATTGATATGTATTCTTTTCCGCAAACTTGGCACTCATATAATTTTGTCAACGGCTCCTCATATGGAATCGCACTAATAAAGTCATTCGGATCTGGATATAAATACATAATTACTGGCAGTATACTGGACATTATCTGCGGTAATCTATTCTTTTGAAAAAATAAATTAATATCTCCCTTAAAAAGAGCTGCATACTGCCATTTTTTAAATTCATCAATCCACTTTTGACGATTCTTCCTATTATACCCAGACCGCTCAATGCATGCTAATAGTAGACTTCTCACACTTTCCAAATTTGTCCATATTTTTGCTTCAAGCAGCTTTACAGCATAACTAGTATAAGCTCTTAAAATCTCTATATCTATTTCCGATTGACATTCCTGATAATCCTCAAGATTAAAATTCATCTCATTTCCTGGTTTTCCATTATATTCAAGCAAATGACAGCCATGTTTATGGCATGTACAAACACCAGACAATTGATGTGACTTTCTTATATAAGGGACCTCGTCTTCAGCAATACATTGCGGACATATCTTTAATGTTGTGAAAAATGGATACCATGATCGATTTAATTTGTCTGCAGGCCAGAAAACAGCCTGCAGTTTTTTCAATTGTCTCTCCTGTGACATACCAAATAATTCAAAACAGAATGTAGATGTAACATAATAGCTCTCCTTTTGTAAGTCCATTATAAATACTTCCATATTTTTATGCAATAACTTTTATTACCATCCAAAATGCTATAAATACTAAATAATAACGTACCAATGGAAGCTGTACCTCCTCACTTGGCCGAGCTAAACCAGTCGATAGCAAAATGCCTCCCGTTATGTATATCAAAATAATAAAAGATAATATACCAATAATTACACTTACTATATTAAAAGAATCCCTATAACAACTTAATGTTAATAAAAATGCACTTACCATAGTAATACAGACAGCAAAAGTCCAAATATATGGAAAATATCCTTCTTTTTTTATAGCCTTCGGAAGAAAAAGAATTCCCATCAGCGTATACCAAAACCATATTAACATATTGATTACTTGAAGTGCTGTAATAATCACTTTTAAAACCAAATATTTCACCCTCTTTTTGCCATTCATTAAATCTAATATGGTATATTCTATTGATTATTAAAATCCTGAAATAAAATAAGACTCCATACTGAATTAAACAGTCATGGAGTCTTGTTTGCTACAGATTTTCTACCATTTCATCTTCATCATCATGCAATCCAGTAAGGGCCCAATGCATAGCCCTTTTCATCCTTCTGCTGAACCCCCAATCCGGAACACCTGTCTCTGATGATAAAAACTCATGTGCCAGTTTATTTACTTCCTCCAGCCCCTCCTTATCCAATTCATCCAAATCTTCTTCCACTGCATCAACAGCCATCCTAGCCGCTGCCAATACCCTTCCGGCTAATTCAAAAGAAGCAGATTCTCCTGCTGCTATGAAATCATCCACAGCCTGCTTAAATACATTCATACCCTCTTCGTCAAATTCCATTACGAGTCATATACCCCCTTTTATAATATATAACCCCTGAAGAGAGCATTTTGTGACAAGTTCTTTACTATTTCTTTGCTAAAATCAAAAATTCTCCTATGTGTTTTTAATAATCATTTTGTTAGAAACAATATGTTTTACATTTTTATCTTTTATTGTATATTGCCACGGAAGAGGATTTGTAATATATGGTATATTTTCCACTCTTATAACTTCTACACCACTGCTATATACAAAAACAACATATTTAATCTGATTTCTATAACCATAGATATATTCCAGCATTGCCTTATCACGACTTAACCTATAATCCAATATCCTTTCGATTACCTTCATCTTATTTTTCCACCTTTCCTGAGTAAGCTGCAATACCACCGATATTATTTACTTTAGAATATCCCATTCGTTGCAGCATCCCAGTTGCCTGGCGGCTTCGTGAACCGGACTAACAGTATACAAACAGTGGGATATCCTTATTCTTCGCTACAGAAGCAATATTTTCAAGTTGCTGCAACGGCACATTTTTACTTTCTGGTATATGTCCTTCCTGATATT